>WBZY01000012.1_pt1 | contig 279909 bp, 238 predicted proteins | sample 5204191 | NCBI WGS metagenome assembly WBZY01 (sample SAMN12344363, study PRJNA552823) | activated sludge metagenome | biome: Activated sludge suspended growth; feature: Anammox Sidestream; material: Wastewater; isolation source: activated sludge from anammox sidestream of wastewater treatment...
GAATGACCTGCTGAGCAACGTGTTGGTTGGACCAGGAGCATACCTAAGGGTGCGGATCCATGCAACGCATGAATTCACCGGTTTTGGTCGCGCATTCGAAGCCCGATTCAAGTATCACCCAGACCGAAAGGAATTCACTAGGATCGGCTGCGGGTGTAAATGACCTTGTGAACGGCCCCCTATTTCAGTATCAAAGCCGGCTGGATACTCCAGCGGGATTGGGTCAGAACCAGTTCGGGCGAGGGTGGGCGGCATCCTTAACCGTGTCGTTGCCGCTGCGCCCATCGCTTTGCGGTCACTGCGGTGCTCACCCCTTCTCCAACCGCTCCGTCATCTTCCTGATCCGGTCCTCCAACTGCTCGCTGGTGAGCTTCTCGCGCAGCCGGTCCACCAGGATGGGGAAGGCGAAGGGTGTGAAACGCCCCGGGTCCTTCAGCACGATGCGCTGGCGGCCGATGCGCTCGAGGGCCTCGCGCATCCGCGGCAGTTCCAGTTGCACATCAAAGGCCTCGTCGTAGGCCTGGCGCAGCAGCAGGTGGTCGGGCTCGTGCTCGCGGAACACATCGAAGAAGAGGCCGCTGTTGGCGCGCATGTGCCGCTCCTTCAAGGGGCGCCCGGGCATGCCCTTGAACACCAGCCCCGCGATGCTGGCGATGTCGCGGAACTTGCGCTTGGCCATCTCGGTGGCGTTGAGGCTGCGCTGCAGGTCGCTCAGCAGGTCCTGCGGACTGAACAGGTCGTTGTCCAGCGCCTCCTCGATGGGGATGGGCTGGTCGCTGAGCAGCTCGAAGCCATAGTCGTTCATGGCGATGCTGAAGGTGATGGGCCGCAGCAGGCTCATGCGGAAGGCGAGGAGCGAGCCCATGGCCTCGTGCACCAGCCGCCCCTCGAATGGGTAGATGACCACGTGGTGCCCTTCGCGGCTCTCGAAGCGCTCGATGAGCAGCTCGTCCTCCGTGGGCACGATGCTCGTTTCGCGCTGGCGCGCCAGGATGGGCTGCACGGCGGCCATCTCCACGTTCGCTTCCCCTGCGGTGAGCTGGGCGCGCAGCACCTTGGCCATGTAGCTGGTCAGCGGCATGCGACCGCCCTGCCAGCTGGGGATCTTGCCCTTCTGCTCGCGGCTCTTGCGCACCTGCGCCACCAGCCCCTGCACACGCACGAACTCCAAGCTGCGGCCCGCGAACCAGAATACATCGCCAGGCTTCAGCTGATTGATGAACCATTCCTCCACCGTGCCGATGCGCCCGCCACCGATAAGCTTGATGGCCATGCTCTCATTACCTACGATGGTGCCGATGCTCAGCTTGTGCCGGAGGGCGACGCGCCGGTCGTGCACGCGGACCAGGCCGTCCGGGTCCACCACGGCCTTGCGGAACTCCTCGTAGGCGGTGAGGCTCTTGCCGCCGGTGGTGATGAAGGTGAGCAGCCAGTCCCATTCCTCGGGCGTGAGGTCCTGGAAGCACCAGGTGGAGCGCACCTCATCGTAAAGGGTGGCAGGGGAGAATCCGTCGCTCACGGCCAGCGTCACCATGTATTGAGCCAGCACATCGAAGCAGCGGAACAGTGGCTGTCGGGCTTCGATGCTGCCTTCTTCCGCAGCTTGACGCAGCGCGGCGGCCTCCACCAGTTCCAGCGCGTGGGTGGGCAGGAACCAGATGCGGCTGGTGGCATCGGGCCGGTGACCGCTGCGGCCGGCGCGTTGCACGAAGCGCGCCACGCCCTTGGGTCCGCCGATCTGCACCACGCTCTCCACCGGACGGAAGTCCACGCCCAGGTCCAGGCTGCTGGTGCACACCACGGCCTTCAGGCGGCCTTCGTCCAAGGCCTTCTCGACCCATTCCCGCATATCACGGTCAAGGCTGCCGTGGTGCAATGCGATGGTGCCCGCCAGCTCCGGCGCGATGTCCAGCAGGTGGTGGTACCAGATCTCGCTCTGCGCCCGCGTGTTGGTGAAGATCAATGTGCTAGTGCTCTGCTCGATGATGGGCAGCAGGTGGCGCGCCAGCTTCAGGCCCAGGTGTCCCGCCCAGGGGTAGTGCTCCACCTTTTCGGGGATGATGCTGCGGATCTCGATGGGTTTGCGGAGGGTGGATCGCACCAGAACAGGCGTAGGTCGACCCGGCCCGCCTTCGCCAAGGCTTCGGCGGGCGATGGGGTCGACGCTACGGGTGCCACAGTCGATGTCGGTGCCATGCAGGACCGTCATCGCCTCTTGTAGGTTCCCGATGGTGGCGCTGATGCCCCAGATGCCCAGCTGCGGGCGCAGGGCTTTCAGGCGGCTCAGGCCCAGTTCCACCTGCACACCGCGTTTGCTGCCCAGCAGCTCGTGCCACTCGTCGGCGATGACCCAGTCCAAATACTTGAAGAGCTCGGCGTAGCCCTTGGTGGCCAGCAGCACGTGCAGGCTTTCGGGCGTGGTGACGAGCAACTGGGGCAGGGCCTTCTTCTGCGCAACGCGCTCTTTGGTGCTGGTGTCGCCTGTTCGCACGCCCACTTTCCAATCCAGGCCAACGCCGTCGCACATCCGCTGGGCGCTCTCCGCGATCTCTCCGGCCAGGGCGCGCAGGGGCGTGATCCAGATGGCGCGCAGGCCCTGGGCCTTCGATCCGTTCAGCAGCGCATGGTTCACCACACCGCCCCAGGTCGCATAGGTCTTGCCGGTGCCGGTAGGGGCGTTCAGCAGCCCGCTTCGTCCTTCGGCCATGTGCGCCCACACTTCACGCTGGAAGGGCTGCGGCTGCCATTCTTGGGCAGCGAACCATTCCCGCAGCTGTGGAGCGATGTTCACGAGCGTCTTTCGATGCGAAAGATCGCGCTTGTCTCAATGGTGCTGTCCTGCTCGGTGGTGGCTTCCATGTAGCCCAGGGGCACGAAGGGAACACGCGCCATGAACTCCTTCAGGTTGGTGAAGTGCTCGGTGCCGTAGCGCTGCGTGCCTTTGTAGAACACGAGGTTGTGGATGAAGTACTTGCCCGGATAGTGCGTGAGCATCAGCTCAAAAAGCGCATCAAGCTGGTCCAGCACGTACCAAGTGACCTCCGCGAAGAGGATGGCATCGGGCTGGAAGTCCGTGTAGTGTGCGAGGTTCTTCACCTCGTCCACGCGGAAGTCCAGGTGGGGGAAGTTGGCCTTCGCCTTGGCCACGGCCGTGGGTGCCACATCGAAGCCCACGTAGCGCGCGCCCGTGGCCTTGTGGATGCGGTCGGCGTAGTTCCCGAGTCCGGAGCCCACCTCCACCACGGAACGGATACCGAACCGCTGCATGTGCAGGATGGCGCTGGCGCGCGAATAGGGGTTGGGCTGCTGGTCCTGCATCCACGGCTGGTCGAAGAGCTGGTACATCTCCTCGAACTTGCCGATGAAGCGGCCGTCCTTGATCACCAGGTCGTGGTAGGTGCCAGGGCGTTCTGATGCGGGATCGTTCATGCGTAGCGTGGTTAGAACCTTCTCACCCTAACAACCACGGCTCCCGGAACATTGTTCTACCCTTGCCCTACCGCTTGGGCCCGGCACAGGTCATCGGACCATGCCTTTCAGGTCGTCCAGCGTATTCGCATCCGCTGCCTTCTTGTCCTTTCGCCACCGCGCGATCCGCGGGAAGCGCACGGCCACGCCGCTCTTGTGCCGCGTGCTGGAGCTGATGCCCTCGAAGGCGATCTCGAAGACCAGTTCGGCCTTCACCTGCCGCACGGGACCGAAGCGCTCCAGCGTGTTCTTCTTCACGAAGGCGTCCACCTCCAGCATTTCCGCATCGGTGAGGCCGCTGTAGGCCTTGGCGAAGGTCACCAGCTGCCCCTCGTGCCACAGGCCGAAGGTGTGGTCGGTGTAGAGGTCGGCGCGGCGGCCATGGCCCTGCATGCTGAAGGTGAGCACGGCATCGATGCTCAGCGGGTCCACCTTCCACTTCCACCAGTCACCACGTCGGCGTCCCACCTCGTAGGTGCTGCTGAGGCGCTTGAGCATGAGGCCCTCGATGCTGGCGGTGCGGGCATGCTCACGGTGCGTCACGATATCCTCCCAGGTGGTGAAGGGCAGGGTGGGCGAGAGGGTGAGCATCGGGTGCTGCGCGGAGGCCACGATGCCCTCCAGCAGTTCGCGCCGTTCGTTCAAGGGCCGCTGACGGATGTCCGCGCCGGCATGCTCCATCAGGTCGTAGGCCATGAAGACCACCGGAACATCGGCCAGCAGTTTCTTCCCCACGCTCTTGCGTCCGATGCGTTTCTGCAATTCGGCGAAGGGCAGGGGAGCGCCGTCCTTCCAAGCGAGGATCTCCCCGTCCAGCACGGTGCCGTGCGGCAGTATCTCGCGCAGCGCCTCCAGCTCCGGGTACTTGTCGGTGACCAACTCCTCACCGCGGCTCCAGACGTAATGCTTGCCGCCGCGCACGATCAACTGCCCGCGGATGCCGTCCCACTTGTGCTCGGCCTGCCATTCGCGCGGATCGCCCAGCGGCAGGAGGTCCTGCAGTCCGGCACCCGCCGCCGTGCCTTCGGGTCCTTCGATGCCGTAGGCCAGGTAGAAGGGGTAGGGGCGGCTGTGGTCGTCGCCTTCGTTGGCACCGAGCACCAGGTCGTGGAACGTTGTGTGGTGCGGGCTCCAATCGCCCATGAGCCGGTGCGCCAGGGTGTCCTCGTCCACACCGGTGGCCTTGCTCAGGCCCTTCACCATCACCTTCTGGCTCACACCGATGCGGAAGCCTCCGGTGATGATCTTGTTGAACACGAACAGCTCCATGCCCTCGAGCCCCGCCCACACGGCCTTCACGCGGGCGGCCTTCTCCGCTTCGGACAGGTCCTTCAGTTCCTCCACATACCGCACCCATTCCGCCAGCGAACGCTCCATGCGCTGCTCCAGCTTCGCGATGTGCGTCACGGTCTCTGCGAAGTCACCCACCACGTGGTAGCTGGCCTCGAACAGCCAGTCAGGAATGCCGCTCACCTCCGCCGCCCATTGGCGCAATTGCGTGCTGGTCACCGGGCGTTTGGGCCGCCGACCGCTGAGCAGCGCGATCACCCACAGCTTGTCGGCATCGTCTGCCTCCCGGAAATACGCGGCCAAGGCCTCCACTTTGGCGATGGTGGACGTGGTGGCGTCGAGGGCGTCGAACAACTGGGCCTCCCGGTTCATGACGCGTCTGTTTCGGGTCGACCCGGTGGGTCGACGCTACGGGTGCCTTCGGTACCGTCGGCACCCTGTTCCGGACCTTGGTCAGCATCCGCTTCACCAGGTTGCGCTCCCGTTCCCAATGGTCGACCCGGTGGGTCGACGCTACGGGTGCTTTCCGAACCGTCGGCACCCTGGTCCGCTCCAGCCTCTCCTGTGAATTCCGTGGATTCCGCTGTTGCATCATACCCCACGCTGCGCAGGTACAGGCTGAACAGGTCCGTGTATCCGTGGGTGGCGATGACACGTTCGGCGCCGCTCTCCTTCACCGCCAGCAGCAGCGCATCCCAATCGGCGTGGTCGCTCAGGACGAAGCCCTTGTCGATGCTGCTGCGGCGCCGCCAGCCGCGCAACTGCATCCACCCGCTGGCCATCGCCGTACTGAAGGGCTTCATCCGGTTGGTCCACGGGGTGTCCAAGGCCGAACCAGGCGTGATCACCAGCGCGTTGCGGAAGCGCTCCTTCGGCGTGTCCTTGGTGATGTGCTCCCAAGGCGGCAGCTCCAACCCGCATTCCTGCAGCACGGTGTTCATGTTGGCCACCGCGCCATGGACCAAGATCGGCCCGATGCTGCGGTCCACGCCGGTCATCACGCGTTGCGCCTTGCCGAGACTGTAGGCACTGATCACCGAGCACACGCCATTGGCTGCGTTACCACGCCACCACGCGTTGATCTCGTTGAAGATCACTTCCGGTTCCTTCCACCTGTAAATGGGCAGCCCGAAGGTGCATTCGGTGATGAGCGTGTGGCAGCGCACGGGCTCGAAGGCGTCGCTGATGCCGTCCGCATGGCGCTTGTGGTCGCCGGTGGCCACCCACACCTCGCCCTTGTATTCCACCCGCACCTGCATGCTGCCGGGGATGTGGCCGGCCGGGTGCAGGGAGAACTTCACGCCATTGATGGTGCCCGTCTGGCCGGGTTGCAGCGTGTCGATGCGCAGGTCATCGCCCAGGCGGGCGTGCATAAGGGCCTTGGTGATGGGGGAGGCGAGGTAGTGCCTGCTGCCGCTACGCGCATGGTCGCTGTGGGCGTGGGTGATGATGGCCCGGTCCACCGGCCGCCAGGGGTCTATGTGGACATCGGCCTGCTCGCACCGGATCCCTGAGGGAGAGAAGGACAACAATGGCGTCGAAGCCATGGTCACAAGGTATCGGGCTGAACTGCGGGTTCAGCGACCTGAACGCCGACGATCACGTACTTTTCGGATCATGCCCGCCGCGAACGAACGTGTTTGCTTGGAATGTGGGGAGCGCATCGTTGGGCGCTTGGACAAGCGCTTCTGCTCCGATGCCTGCCGGAATCAGTATCACTACCAAGCCAACAACGCCCCGATCAATTATGTGCGCAACGTGGTGAATGCCTTGAAGCGTAACCGGCGGGTGTTGAGCGAGTTGAACACGGGACCCGAAGGAAAGACGCGGGTCCACCGCGACAAGCTCATCGAGCGTGGCTTCAACTTCATGTACCACACCAACGTGCACCGCACGAAAGCCGGGAACACCTACGTGTTCTGCTTTGAGCAGGGCTACCTCGACCTTGGTGAGAACTGGTTCATGCTCGTCCGGAGGGACGAGTACCTGGCGCGCTCCGGTGACCTGGGGACCTAGCTCGCCGCCCAGATCATCAGTACGATGCCGGCGAGGATCATCAAGGCCAATACGACAGGCCCGCCGATCTCGTTCTGCTCCGCCTCTTCAGGGAAATGCCCTTCGTGATGATGGTCGCTCATGGTATGGCTGATGCGGCAAATATAGGTTAGGCCGGGTGTCGGCGATGAAGCCAGGGCGCGGACCGATCCCGCATCGACCGGGCATTCTGCTGACCACCCCGATATGCGCGGTCTGCGTTCTGCTGTTCCTCGACCGGGTGGGTCGACCGAACAGCGCACCCGATCAAGGGCCGGGCAGAAGACCTCGAAGGCAGGGCACCGTGCAACGGTCATGTCCTGGACATGCCGCAACGAACACCTGGCGGTGCGCTGCCTGCGGCGCCGCGCCCAAGGACCTTGACCTCAGTTGAGGCTGAAGGTGGGCTGACGCAGGACCATCCGCGCGATGACGGCGCTTTCGTTGCGGCGCATGCGGGACACCAGCGCCAGCACCTGTTCATCCAGCTCGCGGTCGGTGAGCTTGGTGAGGTCCTTGTAGACCGGCAGGCTGCTGCGGCTCTTGAGGATCAACGCTATTTTGTAAGCGCGTGACATGGGTTCCGTCAGCAAGACGCAGGTCCCATAACGAGGGATGCCTCCTCGAGGCCTGAAAAATGTGCCGTTCGACGAACGGTGGCGCACGCCCAACCATCGGCAACAAGGAACCCATTGAGCGCAAGGGGGTTGACGGGTCGTGGTCTGGATGGTTCCCGGGTGGCAAGTTGCACGGGCCCTGAAAACGGGGGCCGGTGAGCGGACCGACGCCGATCGCCAGGTCGCACGAGAAGCGGGTGGGCACTGGCCTGTCATCGCCCTTCAAGCCTATGCGGGATCGGGTCAGGCCGGGTCCGAAAAAGCCCCGGCGACTTCGTCGCCAGGGCTTGGTCTGGTCGGGGTGAGTGGATTCGAACCACCGGCCTCTACGTCCCGAACGTAGCGCTCTAACCGGGCTGAGCTACACCCCGTAGCTCCATGTTCCGGGAGGGGCCCCGGTCGATGAGGGCGGCAAATATAGGCGGCGGCAGGTCAGGCGTCGAACTTGTAGCCGATGCCTTTGATCGTGCGGATGCGATCCTCGCCGATCTTCTCGCGCAGCTTGCGGATGTGCACATCGATCGTCCTGTCCCCGACGAACAGCTCGGTCCCCCAGATGTGCGCATAGATCTCCTCCCGCTTGAACACCTTGCCCGGCTTGCTCATCAGCAGCACCAACAGCTCGAACTCCTTCTTGGGCAGCTGCAGCTCTTCGGTGCCTTTGAAGACCAGCACCTTCTCCAGATCGACCCGGATGCCGTTGGCTTCGAGCATCTGCCCCTCGTTGCGATCGCCCGGGCTGCGCTTCAGCAGGGCCTTCACCTTGCTGACGAACACCTTCGGGCGCACCGGCTTTGTGATGTAGTCGTCCGCACCGGCCTCGAACCCTGCGATCTGGCTGTAGTCCTCGCCGCGGGCGGTGAGGAAGGTGATCAGCGCGTGCTTCATGTCCGGCATCTGGCGCAGTTGGTTGCACACCTCCACGCCGTCCATACCGGGCATCATGATGTCCAGCACCACCAGGTCCGGCCGCTCGGCCTTGGCGATACGCAACGCGTCCTTGCCGTTCTGCGCGGTGGCCACCCGATAGCCTTCGCGCTCCAGGTTGTACCGGAGCAGCTCCAGGATGTCCGGTTCATCGTCCACCAGAAGCACCTTGGGTGCAAGGGTTCCCGCCATGTTCACGTTGGTCGGCTGCAAAGCAAGGAGGGCTATGGGGGTGTGACGTTAAGGACCTGTCAAAATTAGGTTAAGGTCCTCCAGCCGGTGGGAAGTCCCCATGGACACGGTCGTTCTATCTTCGCCGCCCGATGGCGTCGCTGTCGCCGGTGGCGCACGGCAAGAGCGCGGGAGTAGCTCAGTTGGTAGAGCATCAGCTTCCCAAGCTGAGGGTCGCGGGTTCGAATCCCGTTTCCCGCTCGAAAAGAGGTCCGGCCATGCGCCGGACCTCTTCGTTGTGGCCAACGCGCCGCGGCCGATATTTGGCGCCCCATGACCCGGATCCGTCCACGCTCGATGCCCGCCCTGCGTGTGGCCGAGCTCTTCGCTGGGGTGGGCGGATTCCGATTGGGATTGGAGCAGGCCGGTGGCTACCAGGTGGTGTACAGCAACCAGTGGGAGCCCGGACGCAGGAAACAGCACGCCTCGGCCATTTATGTGCAGCGGTTCGGCGCGGACCATCACGACAACCGGGACATCGCCTCGGTGCCGGTGGAGGAAGTCCCCGACCATGACGTGCTCGTGGGCGGCTTCCCCTGCCAGGACTACTCGGTGGCCAGCACCCTTCGCAACGCCCGCGGCCTGGTGGGACGCAAAGGGGTCCTGTGGTGGCAGATCCATCGCCTGCTGCGTGATCATCCGCATCCGCCGGCCCATCTCGTCCTGGAGAACGTGGACCGGCTGCTGAGCTCTCCGGCCGGACAACGCGGACGTGACCTGGCCGTGATGCTGAGCTCCCTCTGGGGGCTGGGATATGCGGTGGAGTGGCGGGTGATCAACGCGGCGGACTATGGCATGCCCCAGCGACGGAGGCGGATGTTCCTGGTGGGTCATCGCATCGAGCGGATGAGCGGAATGACAGCCGAGTTGCTGCAGGACCACGGGGTGCTGGCCGGAGCGTTCCCGTTCGCGGTGAAGCGTCAAGGCCCTTCCATTCAGTTGGAGGCGGATCTCCGGAAGCTGTCCGACCGGTTCAACCGTGACGGGCGCAGATCGCCTTTCGGAAATGCCGGTGTGATGGTGAACGGCCTGGTGCTGACCCGGGATGTAAGCCCGGTGCACACTGGACCGGCCACTACGTTGGGGGACATCCTTCAACCGGAGAAGGACGTGCCGGCCGCCTTTCGGATCCCACGCGGTGAACTGAAACGCTGGCGATACCTCAAAGGAGCCAAACGCGAGGCCCGGAAAGTGTCGCGCAACGGGTTCGCCTATCACTATAGCGAAGGCGCCATGGCGTTCCCCGACCCCTTGGACAAGCCCGGCCGTACCGTGGTCACCGGCGAAGGCGGCAAAGCGCCCTCGCGGTTCAAGCACGTCGTGTCGGTGGACGGGAAGCGCTTCCGCCGGTTGACCCCGATCGAACTGGAGCGGTTGAACATGTTCCCGGACGACCATACGGCCGGGTCACCGGACACCTGGCGGGCCTTCTTCATGGGCAACGCCCTGGTGGTGGGCATCGTCGAGCGCATCGGCCGGGCGTTAACGGTATTTCACGACCACGGCGAACGATGAGCCACCGGACCACGTTGTTCCGGGCGATGCGAGCCTCGATCACACTGGCGTTCGCCCTGGTCGGCATCTGCGCCTGCCGGGGAGGAGCGCGACCCACCGACCACCACGCCATGCCGACCGACCTGGACCCCTCATCCCACACAACGATCACGGACACCGCCATCTTCGGCGCCGGTTGTTTCTGGTGCGTGGAAGCCGTGTTCATCGAGCTGGATGGCGTGCTCGAAGTGACCAGTGGCTACGCCGGGGGACACGTCAAGAACCCGAGCTACAAAGAGGTGTGCGCCGGCACCACCGGCCACGCCGAGGTCGCCCGCATCATTTACGACCCGGCACGGATCACGTTCGACGAGCTGCTGGAGGTGTTCTGGCAAACGCACGATCCGACGACCCTGAACCGCCAGGGCGCCGACATCGGCACTCAGTACCGGTCCGCGGTGTTCACCACCTCCGTCGCACAGCGCGAGCTGGCTGAGGCCTACAAGGCCAAGCTGAACGCCAGTGGTGCGTTCCCGGCCCCCATCGTCACGGAGATCACGGCGCTCACGACCTTTTACCCGGCCGAGGACCACCATCAGAACTACTACGCCCAGAACGGCGAGCAGGGCTATTGCCAGCTGGTGATCCGCCCCAAGCTGGAGAAGTTCCGCAAGGTGTTCGCCGAGAAGCTCAAACCCTGACGGGCTACCTTGCGGCCATGCGCCGTTCATTCCCTCTGGCCCTTGTGAGCTGGCTCTTGCTTTCCGGGGTGGCCCAGGCCCAGAACCTGGTCCCGAACGGTGGTTTTGAGTCCGTGAAAGGCAGGGTGTCCGCTGTGGACCAGATCGGCCGGGCGGCGGGTTGGGGCGCGGTCACCCTGGGTTTCGCGGACCTCTTCACCCGCGACGCGGGCCATCCGGACGTGATGGTGCCAGGGAACCTGTACGGCAGCATCGAGCCGGTGGAGGGGGACCGCTACGCTGGTCTTTTCGCCTGGAAGGACGACGGCCGCTTCACTGCCCATGACGAAGGGCGGCAGGACCCCTTCGCCCCCGGATGGAACGTGTATGCCGAGTACATCCAGATCGAGCTGAGGCGCCCCTTGACCGAAGGGGAACAGGTGCGCGTTCGGTTCATGGCGGCACTGGCCCCCATGAGCGACCGGGCGGTGAGCGGGCTTGGGGCGTACTGCTCGCCAGTGGCGCTGCATGGTGATCATCGCCGCTTCCTGCAGGAAAAAGCCCAAGTGGCCTCAGCCACGGTTCTGGACCAGCGTGGCGCATGGGTGGAGGTGAGCGGTACGTTCGAGGCGGACGGTGGTGAGCGCCATCTGGTGATCGGCACCTTTCCCTACGTGGGCTTCGAGGCGGCCCGTCTGGTGGACGGACCGGACAACAAGTACGCCTATTACTACATCGACGCGGTGAGCGTGGAGCCGGTCATCAACTGACCATTGTTGGTCCCCATTTGAACCGACCGGTTACATTTGCGGCGCTGGAACGCCTCACTAGGGGCTTTGCCAAGCGCACCAATCCGAACACCATGAAGTTGCACTACTCCATGTTCCTGGCCCCGGCCCTGCTGTCGTTGCAGGCGGCGGCCCAGACCGCTCCGAACCTGGTGAAGAACCCGGGCTTCGAAGAAACGACCGGGACGGTGAAGACCTGGGACCAGCTCCATCTGGCCGCTGGTTGGACGAACGCCAACGCCGGTTCCGCCGACCTCTTCAACAAGGACGCCTGCTACGTGGGCGTTCCCGACAACGACCTGGGAAGCACCGGGGCGTTCGAGGGCGAACGCTATGCCGGATTCGTGGCCTACAAGGACGACCAGCGCCGCAATTGGAAGCGTGTGATGGACCACAATGAAGGTCCCTTCCGCCCGGCCTATCAGAACTATAGCGAATACCTGCAGCAGGAACTGACCAGCCCGCTGACGGCCGGCCAGGAGTACGACGTGGTGCTGCGCGTGAAACTGGCGAGCAACAGCGACCGGGCGGTGAGCCATGTCGGCGCTTACTTCTCACCGGTGCAACTGGCCTACAACCACCGGCACTTCATCACCGAGAAGGCGCAGGTGTCGAGCGCCGACATGGTGTCGGACAAGCAGAACTGGACGGAAGTGAAGGGCAGCTTCGTGGCCGATGGCACCGAGAAGTTCATCGTCATCGGTGCGTTCCCCGCCGCGGGCATGGACAAGACCAAGGCCGTTGAGGGCGGTGATAGCCAGCGCGCCTACTACTACATCGATGGCGTGAGCCTGACGGTCCATCCTGAACCGGACACGGATGGTGATGGCGTGATCGACAAGGAGGACAAGTGCCCGCAGGAGCCGGGTCTGGCCACCTTGGGCGGATGCCCCGACCGCGACGGCGACGGCATCACCGACAAGCTGGATGCCTGCCCCGATGCTGCTGGACCGGCTGACAAGCAGGGCTGCCCCGACCGGGACGGTGACGGCATCGCCGACAACGTGGACCGCTGCCCCGATGTGGCCGGCGTGGCCAGCATGAAGGGTTGCCCCGAGCTGAAGGAAGAGACCAAGAAGCTGTTCGAGAAGGCCCTCACGGGGGTGAAGTTCGAGAGCGGCAAGAGCGTGATCAAGAAGGAGAGCTTCGCGATCCTTGACCAGGTGGTGAAGGTGATGGCCGAGAACCCCAGCTACAACCTGGAGATCCATGGCCACACCGATGACCAGGGCGACGACGCCAAGAACATGAAGCTCAGCGACGACCGCGCCGCAGCCGTGAAGAAGTACCTCACGGACAAAGGAGTGACCGCTGAGCGGACCCGCAGCTTCGGCCACGGTGAGACCGAACCCATCGATGACAACAAGACCGCTGCCGGGCGGGCCAAGAACCGCCGGGTGGAGTTCAAGGTGGTGTTCTGGGAGTGATCCCCTGATCGAACGGAATGAGAAGGGAGAGGCGCTGCCTCTCCCTTCTCATTCCGGGTGATCCGTGTCACCAAGGGATCGGCCCGGATACGCTGATCTTTGTCCGGCATGAAAAAGGGTCAGAAGCTGTACAGCATCCTCCGGTTCAAGTGCCCGCATTGCCACGAAGGCGCCTTCTTCGAGAACGACAACCCGTTCGCGTTCAGCAAGCTGGGGGAAGTGCGGAAGATCTGTCCGGTCTGCGGTCGCAGCTACCACCGGGAGGTGGGCTTCTACTACGGGGCCATGTACGTGAGCTACGCCCTGGCAGTGGCCACGTTCGTTGCCGTCTATGTGGCCGTCATCGTGCTGTTCCCATCGGCGAGCGCGGGCGTGCTCGTGGCCGCCGTGCTGGGCTCCCTTGTGGTTTTGGGCCCCGTGCTCTATGCGTTGAGCAAGATCATCTGGGCCAACCTGTTCTACAGCTACCAGGGGCCGGCCGCAGGTTCTCCCGAGAGCAAGGCTAGTGACCGCTGATCACGGAAGTAGCTCCGCCTCGTTCGGGTCGGCCACGAAATCCATGGCGATCACGACCCACTGGTAAGGCAGTTTCTTGCCATAGGCACCGATGTCGGTGCAGCCCACCAGCTCCATTTCATCCATCACCGCCTGGTCCGAGATCCGGTCCTGGATCGGCGGTCCCACCGGTGTCTCTGCGGGCACGAAGTCCACAAGGATCAGCGGTGCCGGGGTCTTCAGCGCCGACCGTACCTGCCGGAAGTAATTGATCCGATCCGGGATGGTCACATATGACCTGGCGCAGAAGGCCATGTCGGCCTCACCGGGCGTCAATCCGGTCCCTTGTTCCACCAAACGCACCTCCAGCACATCGGGGCTTATCCCCTGGGCCTTGGCGCGTTGCTTGATCTGCTCTACCAAGCCCGCATCGTGCTCCAAGGCGATCACCCGGGCTCCCGCCTTCACCAGCTCGAACGCGTAGTAGCCATCGCCTGCGAACAGGTTGGCCACCCTTGCGCCCGCAACGTTCGGGATCAGGGTCCAAAGGACCGCGGGCTGCCGCCACGCCGCTTCCTGGGCCCACTGCCCGTTGTCGGCGGTAGGTGTGGACGGCTGGGCGGCGCTGACGTTCGTGCTTGCGTCAGCCGGCTGGGCGGTCGGTCGGCAGGCGGCCAGAACGAGGAGGAGAGCGGCGGATCCGGCCGCGGTGAGGTGGTTCATGAGCGGTGTAAAGACGCGCAAAAGTAGGGGCAGGCTCCGGGCCGGGATCATTTTCCATGGAACGGACGCACCCGGTTACTTTTGCGGCATGCCTGCGCTGGAGGAGGAGTTGAAGAGCCGGTTCGAGAGCGAGCAGCAAAAGGCCCTGCTCAACGTCCTGTTCACGGCGAACTGGTTCAAGGGCGGCCATGCTCCGCTCCTGGCGGCGCATGACCTGAGCCTGCAGCAGTACAACATCCTGCGGATCCTGCGCGGGGCGAAGGGCCGGATGAACATGCATCAGGTGAAGTGCAGGATGCTGGACCGGGCGCCGAACGCCACCCGGCTCACGGACAAGCTGATCACCAAAGGGCTGGTTGAGCGGGTCCGATGCGAGGAGGACCGCCGCGTGGTGTACGTGAGCATCACCACCAAGGGCCTGGACTTGCTGGGGGAAGTGGACCTTGCCTTGCGTCCAGCGCTGGCCGAGAAGCACGCCCGGCTGTCCAAGGAGGACGCCCGCACCCTGAACCGGATCCTCGACGACCTGCGCGGATGAACCCTTCGCGCGCCAGCGCGTTCCTTGGTGCCTGAGCCCGTTCCCCATGGACCAGCCCCGTTCCTCCCTTGGCGTGCTTCCGGCCATCAGTGCGCGCTACAGCCCCCGTGCCTTCCTGGACCGAACGGTGACCGATGATGAGCTCAGCCTGGTGCTGGAGGCCGCGCGATGGGCGCCCAGCAGCATGAACGAGCAACCGTGGCGCTTCCTGGTGACCCGCCGGGGCGGGGAAGGCCACGACCTTCTGCTGGACTGCCTGAACCCGAGCAACCGGCTCTGGGCGGACAAGGCGCCGGTGCTGATGCTGGCCATGGCGCACCGCATCCTTCACCGCATCAGTGCCGAGAACCATCACGCGCGGCACGATCTGGGCGTGGCCGTGGGGCAGCTGGGCGTGCAGGCGACCTCCATGGGGCTGGGCATGCACCAGCTCGGTGGATTCGACCCGGCAAAGGCCCGGCAGGCCTTCGGGATCCCCGACGAGCTGGACCTCGTTACCGTGATCGTCCTGGGCTGGCCGGGCCATCCGGACGACCTGCCGGAGCACCTCCAGCAGCGTGAACGCACGCGATCTCCGCGACGTGATCTCGATGAGCTCGTGCACTACGGCCGGTTCGTCCGCTGAGCTACTTCCTGGCGAGTGGCTGCGGGATGGACCGCGACCACTTCTCCGCACCTGCAGTATCGAAAGCCCGGATGGTGAGCACGCGCGCTCCCTTCGGGCCGGACACGTTCAGCGTGCAGAAGCCCCGTTCCTGCAACAGGGTGCCTTCCACCTGCAGGGCATTGGGCGTCTTGGGGCCGTAGGTGCCCGAAGTGAGCGGTGAGGTGGTCAGGTCCAGGATCCAGCGTCCGTCGGGAAGGTCCATCCGGCTCAGTTCAGTGAAATGGCGATCGCCGGTGAGGAACACCACACCCGTGATCCCCTCGCGCTCGATGCGGTCCAGCAGCTCCCGGCGCTCCGCAGGGAAGGTGGCGTAGTTCTCGAAGTCGGCCGCAGTGCTGAGCACCTGCCCGCCCACGGCGACGAACTTGAAGGCGGCGTCGCTGTACTTCAAGGCCCGGATCAACCAGTCGAGCTGGCTTCGCCCGAGCAGGGTGGCGCTGTCCGTGCGCAGGTCCGGCGGCACCCGGTAGGTGCGGCCGTCCATCAGGAAGAAGTCGGCGTCGGCATGGCTGAAGGCGGTGGTGATGCCATCCGGCGCACCGGGCACACCGCTTCCCGGATTCGGCCAGAACAGGTCGAACGCCTTGCGGGCCATGCCCGCGTTCACGAAGCTGCCGTCCGCATCGTTCGGTCCGAAATCGTGGTCGTCCCAGATGGCATAATGATGCGTGGAGCGTAGGAGACGCTGCAGGGCCGGTTCGCTGCGGCTGTGCGTATAACGGTGCAGAAAGCCGGTCCACGTGCCCCAGTCCGGCTCCCGCAGGTACACGTTGTCGCCCAGCCAGAGCATGAGATCGGGACGCTGCCCGGCGATGGCGTCGAATACGGTGAAACCGTCACCATAAGGCTTGCCCGGCCGATCGTACGCGGGTTCGTTGATGTAGGCGCAACTTCCCACGGCCAGGGTGAACGGTGGTGGATCGGAGCGCCACTTCCATAGCGGCTGCGTTCGGAACCGGAGGTCGGCGCCTTCATCCACCACGCGCCCGTCCACCAGCACCCGGTAGCCATAGGTGGTCCCTGGCGTCACCCGGTCCATCCGGAACTCCATGGCATGGGCCCGGTCGGGGTCGCTGACGAGCTCGCGCGAGAGCAGCATGCTGTCCGGCCGGTCGATCGGCCAATAGGCCAGTTGGGCCCGGCAGGCCTGCCGGCATTGCAACCAGATGGTGGCCTCCAGAAGGTCGCTGTGGCCAGGCATGGGCCCGTTGATCAGTGGCTGGGCGGAGGAGGTGGTGACCAGCACCGCCAGGGCGCCGAAGGGAACGCTGCGCATGAGGCAAAGATGGGAACGGACCTTGCGCAAGGCTGACCGAGGTCGGTACGCCGGAGGTGATGAGCGTTTAGCTTTGGCCGGAACCTGAACCACAACGGATGGAATTCAACCTGATCGAGGCGTGGCTTGACCTGAAGCGCCAGCTCCCCGAGCTGCCCATCGAGGGCGTGGGGGCGAAGTACATCTACCCGCTGTTCATACTGCTGATGATCGGCGAATACGTGCAGGCCCGCCATCTCTTCGACCTCAAGGAAAGCTGGGCCGGAGTGGTGATGGGCCTGGTGGCGACGCTCATCAAGGTGATCGCCAACGTGTTCGAGATCAGCATCATGCTGTTCCTGTTCCACTGGGCCGAGCCCCTCCGTGAGCAGTACCTGGGCTACGCCACTCTGGGCACCGCTTGGTACGTGTGGATCATCTGCCTGCTGTTCGACGACCACAACTTCTACTGGCACCATCGCATCGCGCACAACGTGCGCTTCCTCTGGGCCGCCCACCTGCCGCACCACTCGGGCCGGATGTTCAACCTGACGGTGAGCATCCGCAACGGCTGGTTCATTGAATTCTTCAAGCCCATCTACTGGATGTGGATGCCGCTGGTGGGCTTCGAGCCGATCATGATCGCCACCTGCCTGATCATCAATTCCTTCTATCAGTTCTTCCTCCATACCCAGCTGGTACCCTCGCTCGGCTGGTACGAGAAGATCTTCAACACCCCTTGGGTCCACGTGGTGCACCACAGCAGCAACACGGAGTACCTGGACCGGAACCATGGCGGCATCCTGGTGATCTGGGACAAGCTGTACGGCACCTGGCAGGAGCCGATCAAGGGTGTGGTGCCCAAGTACGGGATCAGCCACAACCCGGACTCCTACAGCCCGATCACGCACAACCTGTTCGAGTTCCAGGAGATCTGGAAGGACGTGAAACGGGCACCGACGTTGAAGGCCAAGCTCATGTACATCTTCGGTCCACCGGGATGGAGCCACGATGGCAGCAGCAAGACAAGCCGGCAGCTGCAGGCCGAGCTGAAGGCCCGTCCAGCGTCGGGATCCACCGGTCCCTGACCGTAGCCGTACGGGAAGCACGAAGCCGGGCACATGCCCGGCTTCGCAGTTCCAAGCGACCGGCGGATCAGCGTTTGAACCAGCGCAGCAGGCCGCCTTTCTTCTCTTCCTTGGGCGTCCGGTCGTCCTTATCGCGACGGTCCTCCTCGGCGAACAGTTCGCGGGTGAGCTTGTCGTAGTCCGGGCGGCCGCTCGGGCGTGGACGCTCGTCCTGCCGACGCTCCGGACGCTCGTGCCGCTGGCGCTGCTGCGGATGCCCGCCGCCCTGGCCGTTGTGCTGGGGCTTGGGCCCGCGTTGGTCCTGTTGCGCCGGTCGGCCATCGCCGCGGCGCCGGCCTTCCTGTCGCGGCCGCTCCTCCCGGCGCGGCTGGCGGTCGTGGCGGGCCTCCTGCGTGCGTGCGGGTGCGGGCTTGCGCTCCTCGCGCCGGGGGCCTTGCGGGCGGTGCTCGTTGCGGCGGCCCTCGTGCGGCGGGCGTTGACCGCGGCCGGGACCGCGGGGCTGGCGCGGCTCACGCGGTTCGGGTTCGGCCTTCTTCGGCCCGCCGACCATCACGTAGGGATGCCCTTCCTCCACGGGGATGTCGCGGCGGATCAACTTCACGATGTCGCGCAGGTAGGCCTTCTCCTCGTGGTCGCAGAAGCTGATGGCCTTGCCCGAAGCCCCGGCCCGGCCGGTGCGGCCGATGCGGTGTACGTAGGTCTCGGGCACGTTGGGCAGGTCGAAGTTGATCACGTGCGTGAGGCCGTCGATGTCGATGCCCCGCGCCGCGATGTCGGTGGCCACCAGGGCGCGCAGCCTGCCTTCCTTGAAGTTCTTCAGGGCGTTCTGGCGGGCCGTCTGGCTCTTGTTGCCGTGGATGGCCTCGGCGGCGAAACCGGCCTGGGTGAGCACCTTGGCCACCTTGTTGGCCCCGTGCTTGGTGCGGGTGAAGATCAGCGCTTCGCGGATGGCGGGGCCTTCCAGCAGATGCAGCAGCAGCTTGTTCTTGTCCGTGCGGTCCACGAAGTACATGCGCTGGTCGATGGTGTCGGCGGTGCTGCTCACCGGCGCCACCTCCACCTTCACGGGGTCGGTGAGGATGCTGTGGGCCAGCCGCGCGATCTCCGGCGGCATGGTGGCGCTGAAGAAGAGCGTCTGCCGCTTGGGCGGCAGCTTGGCGATCACCTTCTTCACATCATGGATGAAGCCCATGTCGAGCATGCGGTCGGCCTCGTCCAGTACGAAGATGTCCAGGTCGTTGAGATGCACGTAGCCCTGCCCCATGAGGTCGAGCAGGCGGCCCGGGGTGGCCACCACGATGTCGGCCCCGCGTTGCAGCGCGTCGGTCTGCGGTTTCTGGCCCACGCCGCCGAAGATCACGGTGTGTTTCTGGCGCAGGTGACGGCCGTAGGCGGCGAAGCTCTCCCCGATCTGGATGGCCAGTTCGCGGGTGGGGGTGAGGATGAGCACCTTGATCGGGCGTTTCGCGCCTTGGTGCGCCCCGTTGCTGCGCACATGCAGCTCCTGCAGGATGGGGATGGCAAAGGCGGCGGTCTTGCCGGTGCCGGTCTGGGCGCAGCCCAGCAGGTCGCGGCCCTGGATCAGGTGCGGGATGGCCTGCGCCTGGATCGGGGTGGGCTCGCTGTAGCCCTCTTCCTGAAGGGCCTTGAGGATGGGCTCGATGAGCCCGAGGTCGTTGAACGTCTTGCGTTGCATGCTACCGCCATGGCCCGGGCGTTCGGGTGTGTTGCGTGTGCGCAGGCCATTGCACCTGGACACACCGGTCGTGTGTGATGGTCGCCCCTTCGATCCGGCCCGGCGTCCAATGATCCGCTGGGAGATGGCGCCTGGTCAATTCGGGCGTCGGCCTGGGCCGGCACGGAGAGCTGGGCGCTCGGGGCATGTCCACCTGACGGTGAACGCGGACAAAGATACGCGGAACTGCGTCATGGGGTTCCGCCGCGAAGCCGGATGATGCACGAGGCCCGGTCGTCGGTGGACGGCCGGGCCTCGGGACCGGGGAGGCGCGATCAGGTGTTGAGCGCCTTGTTGGCCTCGAGCATGTCCTTGATGCCGCCCACGCTGCTGAGCACACCGCTGGCCTCGTAGGGGATGTAGATCACCTTGTTGCCCTGGCCGCTGGTCATCTCCTTGAGGGTCTCCAGGTACTTCATGGCGATGAGGTAGGTGGTGGGGTCGCCTTTGGTGCCCTTGATCTGCTCGGTGACCAGGCGGATGGCCTCGGCCTCGCCCTGCGCCCGGCGGATGCGGGCCTGGGCATCGCCCTCGGCCTCCAGGATCTGCGATTCCTTCTGGCCCTGGGCCTGGGTGATCTGCGCCTGCTGCACACCCTCGGCCTGGAGCACGGCGGCACGCTTGCTGCCCTCGGCGTCGATGATCTGCGCCCGGCGGTCGCGCTCGGCACGCATCTGTTTCTCCATCGCCTCACGGATGTCGCGCGGCGGATTGATGTCCTGCAGCTCCACGCGGTTCACCTTCACGCCCCACTTGTTGCTGGCCTCGTCCAGGATGGTGCGCAGCTTCATGTTGATGGTGTCGCGGCTGGTGAGGGTCTCGTCCAGGTCCAGCTCGCCGATCACGTTGCGCAGCGTGGTCTGCGTCAGCTTCTCGATGGCCAGCGGCAGGTTCTCGATCTCGTACATGGCCTTCACCGGGTCCATGATCTGGAAATAGAGCAGCGCGTTGATCTCGGTCATCACGTTGTCCTTGGTGATCACGTTCTGCCGCGGGAAATCGTACACCGTCTCCCGCAGGTCGATGCGCTCCTTCTTGACGAACTGCACGAATTTGTTCCCGTCGGGCAGGTCGCGGGTGAAACGGAACACGATCTCCCGGGGCTTGTCCACGATGGGGATGATGACGTTGATGCCGGCGTTGAGCGTCTTGTGGTAGCGCCCGAGGCGCTCCACGACCATGGCCTCGCTCTGCTGCACGATGCGCAGACCTTTGGCCACGATGAACACCACGAGCAGGGCGAGCAGGATGAGGATGATGGTTCCGGCGGTCATGGGGGAGGGTTTGTGGTGGGGGTATGGATCGGGGATGCAGGAGGTGTGCGCGGCTCAGGGGTCCACGGGTTTCACCACCAGGGTGTTGCTTTCCACGCGGACGATGTCGACGAGGTCACCGGTGCGCAGGGCACGGTCGGTGGTGCACTCGGCACGCCAGTCGTCCCCATCGATGGCCACGCGGCCGAGGCGCAGGGCGGGCTCGAAATCCTGCGTGACGCGGGCACGCCGGCCGATGAGGGCGTCCACGTTGGTACGGACGGTCTCGCCGGTCCACAGCTTCTTCATCAGCAGCGGCCGGATGGTGAAGAAGGCCACGAGCGACACCGCCGAGAAGGCGAGGAGCTGCATGGAAGGACCGGCCCCGAGCGCGGCGGCGATGCTTCCGCCGGCGCAGCCGATGCCCAGGCAGAGCAGGAAGAACCCCGGCACGAAGATCTCCGCGATCAGGAGCAGCAGGCCCATGCCCGCCCACCAGTGCCATTGAAAGAAGATGTCCATGCGCTTGGTGCTGTTGCGGTCCGAAGATAGACCGGCGCACTTTGCGCACACCAACGCAGTTTTATGGACGGGGGCAGGGAAGGAGGAGCGGCTTCCGGGCGTTCGGCGGCACCTATCTTGGCCCGCGATGCTCCGCCGCCTGCTGGCCTCGCTGCGCACCGGACAGGGGCGCGACCACGTGCTCACCTACCTGGGCGAGGGGCTGGTGCTCGTCGGCACCCTCGTGGTGTACCGGCTGGCGGCGGATGCCGGTCGTGATGAGCTCGACCTGTACGTGGTGGTGCGGCGCACCGTCTCGTTCGCGTTCCCCTTCATCCTGCTGGGCTCGGCGGTGGGCATCACACGTTACGTGGCCATGCGGGGCGGGGTGCAGGAGCAGCGCCGCTACCTGGCCGCCTCCCTGGGCTGGGTGCTGCCCCTGGCGCTGCTCACGTTCGTGGTGGGGCTGCTCTGGCCGGTGCCGCTGGCCTGGGTGGTGTTCGGCTCCGGGGACCAGGCCCACCTGGTCGCGCCCCTGGCGTTGATGGTGGCCAGCGTGAGCGTCTATGGGCTGGGGTACGCGTACCTGCGCGGTCGGGGAAAAATGCTCGCGGCGAACGCGGCGCAGGTGCTGGCGCTGGCCGGTTCGCCATGGGCGGCCTTCCTGCTGTTCGACGACCTGGCGTCGGTTTGCTGGGCCACAGGCGCGGGCTGGACCGCGGTGGCCGCCGCCTGCATCGTCCCCCAGTTCAAGGCGGGCCTGCCGCGCGGCCTGGGGCGCGAGCGCGGCGACCTGCTGCGCTACGGCATGCCGCGCGTGCCCGGCGACCTGGCGTTCGGCGCCCTGCTCACCGTGCCGGTGTACGCCGTGGCCCGCACCCACGGGCTGGCCGCCAGCGGCGAGGTGGGCTTCGGTGCCACCCTGCTCAACATCACCGCCGCGCTCTTCGCCCCGCTGTCCCTGGTGCTGCTGCCCTCGTCGGCCTCACAGCTCGCCGCCGGCGACCATGCCGGGCTCAGCCGCCGCATCGGCCACCTCTCCCGCATGACCCTGCTGGCCTCCGCGGCCATGACCATCGCCTTCGAGCTTGCCGCCGGACCGATCCTGGAGCTCTACCTGGGGGCCACGGCCGACCACTATGTGGACATGAGCCGCATCGCCTTCCTGGGCGCACTGCCCTTCGGGGTGTTCATCGGGCTGCGCAGCCTGCTGGACGCCTACTACCACACGCCCCGCAACGGCATCAACCTCAGCACGGCCTTCCTGCTGCTGCTGTTGGGAAGCCTGTTCCACTTCGTGGTGCCCACACCGGCCGTGTTCATGGCCTGGGTGATGGTGGGCGCCCTGGGCTATCTGGGCTGGGCCACATGGCGTGACGTGGCGCACGTGCGGGCCGAACTGGACCGGCACGCCACCCGCCCCGAGGGCAGCCTGCTCGTGCTGGTGGTCCGCGGCAGGGCCACCGCGCCCCATGGCCTGGAGGCCACGGGCGCCACGGTGCAGGAGCACCGGGTCCGCGCGGGGTCCTGGTCCCTGGGCCTGCGCGACCGCTGGCGTTTGAAGCGAACGCTGCGCACGTTCCGACCGGACGTCCTGTTGGTGCCCGATGCCGACGGGCCGGGGCTGTTCGCCGTGCTCCACAGCGCAGTGCCGGTGGTGGTCACCATCGGGGCGGCCGGTCCGGGCAGGGCACCGGGATGGCGTGCACAGGCCACGGCGTTCTTCGCGGCCGGCATCCTGTGCAGGGACGAGGCCTCGCGCGAGGGGTTGTGGTGGCGTCGTGACGATGCCCGGTCGCTGCCCGTGGGCGATGGTCCTGCCGCCCGCCCTGGCGAGCTGCTCCACTACCTGCGTGCGGTGGCCCTGCACCGGGCGCCGGGAACAGCGGCCGCCTGAGGGCGCCCTGCCCACCGGAACACCCGGCCGCACCGGGCTGCGACGCACCACCGCCCTGGCCACAAGCCTTGCCCCGCCCGCCCGGCGCGCTTCGGTACCTTCGCGGGCCAAGTCCTGGACCGTGAAGGAGATCAAGCGCCACACCATCACCGCGGCCCTGCCCTACGCCAACGGGCCGCTGCACATCGGCCACATCGCCGGGGCCTACCTGCCCGCCGACATCCATGTGCGCAATCTGCGCCAGCGCGGCAAGGAGGTGCTCTTCATCTGCGGCAGCGACGAGCACGGCGCGGCCATCACCATCCGGGCTTTGAAGGAGGGCACCACCCCGCGGGCCATCGTGGACAAGTACCACGCGCTGATGGACCGGGCCTTCCGCGAGTTCGGCATCCGGTTCGACATCTACGACCGCACCAGCAGCGACCTGCACCGCGAGACCTCGCAGGCCTTCTTCCTGAAGCTGCTGGAGAACGGCGCCTTCAGCGTGCAGGAGGAGCAACAGTACTACGACGAGGAGGCGAAGCAGTTCCTGGCCGACCGCTACATCATGGGCACCTGCCCCACCTGCGGCAACCCCGATGCCTACGGCGATCAATGCGAGCGGTGCGGCAGCGCGCTCAGTCCGAAGGACCTGATCGACCCGCGCAGCACCCTCAGCGGCGCCAAGCCCGTGCTGAAGCCCACGCAGCACTGGTACCTCAGGATGGACGAGGCCCAGCAATGGGTGGAGCGATGGATGAACACCGGCGAGCTGGATGGTGCGATGCACCATGATCCCCGCGAGTGGAAGGCGAGCGTTCTCGGCCAGTGCAACAGCTGGCTGAAGGACGGGCTGCGCCCCCGGGCCATGACGCGCGACCTGGACTGGGGCGTGCCCGTGCCGCTCCCCGACGCCAGGGGCAAGGTGCTCTACGTGTGGCTCGACGCGCCCATCGGCTACATCAGCGCCACCAAGCGCTGGGCGAAGGACCACAACGCCGATTGGGAGAAATGGTGGAAGGCCGAGGACACGCGGCTCATCCACTTCATTGGCAAGGACAACATCGTCTTCCACGCCATCATCTTCCCCATCCTGCTGAAGCTGCACGGCGGCTTCGTGCTGCCGCAGAACGTGCCGGCCAACGAGTTCCTCAACCTCGAAGGCCGCAAGATCAGCACCAGCCGCAACTGGGCGGTGTGGCTGCACGAGTACCTGGAGCGCTGGCCCGGCCGGCAGGACGAACTGCGCTACTGCCTGGGCACCATCCTCCCCGAGCAGAAGGACAGCGAGTTCACCTGGAAGGATTTCCAGGAGAAGAACAACAACGAACTCGTGGCCATCATCGGCAACTTCGTGCAGCGCGTGTTCGTGCTCTGCCACAAGTACTACGGCGGCCGGGCGCCCGGAGCGGGTGCGGCCACCGGGCAGGACCTGGCCCTGTGGAGCACGGTGCATGCCAGCGCCGAGGAGGTGGCGCGCCACATCGACCACTTCCGCTTCCGCGATGCGCTGGCCAGCGCCATGAACGTGGCGCGTGCGGGCAACAAGTACCTCAGCGACCACGAGCCGTGGAAACTGGAGAAGACCGATCCGGAGCGCACGCGCACGATCCTGGCCAACAGCCTCAACGTGGCAGCGGTGCTCAGCATCGTGCTGGAGCCCTTCCTGCCGCACACGGCGGAGAAGCTGCGCCGCATGCTCGGCCTGGGCGATCTGCCGTGGGCGCATGCCTTCCGCAGCGACCTGATCGGCGAGGGGCAGGAACTGGGCAAGCCTGAGCACCTTTTCAAGCCCATCACCGATGCGGAGATCCAGCCGGAGATCGACCGCCTGCATGCGAATGCGCCCCAGGGGCAGGAGCAGGGGCAGCAGGCTGCGCCGGTCGCGAAATCCGAACATCGGTCCGCCGAAGCGGGCGGATCTGGTGTGGTGAGCGCGAAGGCGACCATCGCGTTCGACGACTTCGCGAAGCTCGACCTCCGCGTGGGCACCATCGTTGCTGCGGAGCGCGTCCCCAAGGCCGACAAGCTGCTGAAGCTGGCCATCGACATCGGGGAGGCCGTGCCGCGCACGGTGGTCAGCGGCATCGCAGCGCACTACGCACCCGAACAGCTGGCCGGCCAGCAGGTGGTGCTGGTGGCCAACCTGGAGCCGCGCAAAATGCGCGGTGTGGAGAGCCAGGGCATGGTGCTGATGGCCGAGGATGCGGGCGGGCGGCTTGTGTTCGTGCAGCCCAGGGATGCGGTGGGCCCGGGCGGGGAAGTGCGCTGAGGGCCGTGTGCCGGGGCGTCGGTGCCGCTCACAGCACCAGCAGCGCCACCTGGTAGTGGTTGTTCACGGCGCCCAGCAGTTCGGTGCGCACGTACCACGCGGCCTGGAACGCCTGCAGTGCGGCGAACTCGTGGTTGGGCACGTTGAACTCGTCGAACAGCAGCACATCGCCCGCCCGCAGGTACGGGCCGAGCGCCGTGAGCACGAAGAGGGTGGAGGAGTAGAGGTCCGCGTCCAAGTGGACCACCTTGCGCCGCCCCTCGACGAAGGGCGCCGTGCGCAGGAAGGGCAGGAGGGTCTGCTGGAAGAGGCCCTTGTGGAACCGGCCGCGTGGGTCGTCCAGCGCGGGGATGGCGGCGGCCATGTCGCCCTTGGCGAACGCCCCCCATTGCTCGGGCAGGCCTTCGAAGGTGTCGAAGCCGTGGAAGCGGCTGTCGGCGTGGCGGGCGTGGGCCAGCCACCAGCGGAAGGAGCGCCCGTCGAACACACCGAACTCCAGGTAGTCGATGGGGCTGTCGTGCAGGCCCAACCGCTGCACCACGTGCTCGTGCAGCCGTTCGCGCCGGGCGTGCACCCGCCGGAAGGTGTGGAAGTCGTTGGGCACGTCGGGCCCTTTGCGTTGCCGTGCGATCCAGGCCGAGAGCGCCAGCGTGTTGGCACCGAAGCGCAGCGGGTGCGCCGCCCAGCCCAGCCACCGGTGCGGCCGCAGGAGCAGCAGCAGGCCTTTGGCGTGGATGTGGAGCCGGATCAGCGCGTTACGCATGGGGCGCGGGGCGGCAAGGATACGGCATGGCCCCGCATCCCGGAATGAGGCAGGGGCCGTGGTCCGGTCCCGCGGTCAGAGCGCCAGCGCACAATTCACCGCGGCGGCTGCGTTGATGTTGCCGTAGCCCTTGCTGCCGCTGGGTCCGTTGGCGAACTGGGCCGTGGCCTTCAGGCATTGGAGCACCTGGTCGCGTGTGGCCGTGGGCCGGGCGCTCCACACCACTGCGGCGATGCCCGCGGCCGTGGCCGTGGCGCTGCTGCTGCCGCCGATGTAGCCGGGCGTGGTGCCGCTGGCCGGCAGCGTGAGCGAGTTGCGGCTGCTGTTGCTGCTGCGCTCCATGCATATCGTGAGGTCGATCTGCGACCCGTCGTGGCAGCTGCTGCACTTGCTGCCGTTCTCCTTCACCCCGGTCACGGCCACGCAGTTGCTGTATGCCGCCGGATACACCACGCCCCACCAGCTGGTCCAGCTGAAGCTGGTGCCGCCTGCGGCGAACACGAGCTTGCCCTGGCCATGCGCGTAGTTCACCCCGTCGCGCAGCACGCTGGAGCCGAAGGGCGTGCCCAGGCTCATGCTGATCACGCGCACGGCGGGATCGGCGCCCAGCGCCACCAGGGCGTTCTTCACGGCGGTGCGCTCGCTGCTCTTGTCGAGCACCACGTCCTCGCTGGCCCGGATGAACCGCAGACCGCTCTTGTACGCCACGCCCGTGGTGGTACCGCCGCCGTTGCGCGGCCCCACGGCCTGCCCGGCCATGCTGGTGCCGTGCGTGCAGGCGGTGTAGGGTGAACCGCCCAGCGTGGCCGAGGCGGTGACGGTGCGGCCCACGTTGCTCTCCCCGTCGTTGAAGTCGGCGCCGAGATAGGTCTGCGCGGCACTGAGACCCGCATCGATCACACCCACGGTGATGCCCTGCCCCTGCGCCGTGGCCCAGGCCGCCGGCACCGTGTGGTTGTTGAAGTTCCAGGGCAGGCGCGCATCCGGACTGATGACGGTGACGTCGGCAGGGTGGAGGGCGTAGGTGCTCGGGCTGCAGCCGCTGGTGCTGCGGTCCGCCGCAGCGGGCCAATAGTCCAGGGGTTCCACGTAACGCACGTTCTCCAGATCGGCCAGCATCGTGAGCACGCGGGGGTCGTCGATGCGCAGGGTGAGGATCGGAAGCACGGGGTCGTCCTCCACGACGATGTCGCGTAGCACGAGCGGGTCGCGGCGCCCTTCGTTCATCAGGCCCAGCACGCGGTCGAGCAGGGCGTCGTGCACGGCACGCCATTCCGCCGACCGGATGTCGATGCGGTGGAGCCGCTCCTCCACCGCGGTGGCCTTCGCCGGACGGTAGCCGATGCTCACGCTGTGGTCGTTGTACAGGGTGGCGCTCCAAAGCGTGTGCAGGTCCACCATGTCCCACTGGAAGTCGTTGTGCGCCTCCAGCGTGGCGATGATGCGGCGGTCCAGGGCCTCCTGGTCGAGCGGCGGGCCTTGCGGCGGGGTGTGCCGTTGGGCGCGTTCCACGAGCACGGGCTCCTGGAGCTGGTCGGCGGGGCCGGCGGCGGGTTCGCGGCGGCAGGCGCACAGCAACAGCACGCCGGCGAGGATCGGGAGGTGGGTCCGGGGATGCATGGCGGGGTCTTGTTGGCGAAAAGCTACGCGGCTTTTCCCCAGGTCCGTGAACCCCGGTAACGACAAGGGGGACCCGCGGTCCCCCTTGCGAACGGCGCCCGGAACGGGCCGGCGGTCGGTTCACTTCACCTTCTGCACGATCGCCTTGAAGGCTTCGGCGTCGCTGTAGGCGATCTCGGCCAGGGCCTTGCGGTCCAGGTCGATGTTGGCCTTCTTGAGGCCCGCCATGAAGACGCTGTAGCTCGTGCCGTGGAGGCGGCATGCGGCGTTGATGCGCTGGATCCAGAGGGCACGGAAATCACGCTTCTTGATGCGTCGGCCGGAGTAGGCGTGGGTGAGGCCCTTCTCCACGCTGTTCTTGGCGACGGTGTAGACGTTCTTGCGGCGGCCGAAGCTGCCTTTGGCCAGCTTGAGGACCTTCTTGCGCTTGGTGCGGCTGGCGACCTTGTTCTTACTGCGGGGCATGTTGCCTGGGGTTTTCGGGCGTGGGCGGAACGCGCTGTCGGCGCTCGCTTGCGGGCTCCACGTCCTGGTTAACGCTACCTGTTCGACCCGGTGCGGGAGGGTCCCTTACTTGAGCAGTTCGAGGATGTTCTTCTCGTCACGCTTGTGCACCACGGCCATCTTGGCGAGGTTGCGCTTGCGCTTCTTGTGCTTCTTGGTCAGGATGTGGTTGTGGAACGCGTGCTTGCGTTTCACCTTGCCGGTGCCGGTGAGCTTGAACCGCTTCTTGGCGCCGGACTTGGTCTTCATCTTGGGCATGGCCTCTCTGCGTTGATGATCGACGGTCGGGTGATCGGGGTTGATGGATGGAACGGGATGGCGATGTCGACCTCGCCTTATTTCTTCTTCTTGGGAATGAGGAACATGATCATGCGCTTGCCCTCCAGCTTGGGCATGCTCTCCACCAGGCCCACGTCCTCCAGTTCCTGGGCGAACTTCAGCAGCAGGATCTCGCCGCGCTCCTTGAACACGATGGTGCGGCCGCGGAAGAACACGAAGGCCTTCACCTTGTGGCCCTCCTGCAGGAACTTCCGCGCGTGGTTGGTCTTGAAGTTCAGGTCGTGCTCGTCGGTGTTGGGTCCGAAGCGGATCTCCTTCATCTCGACGGTGGCCTGCTTGGCCTTGATCTCCTTCTGCTTCTTCTTGAGGTCGTACAGGAACTTCTTGTAGTCCGTGATGCGGCACACCGGAGGCACGGCCGTGGGGCTGATCTCCACCAGGTCCAGGCCCAGGTCCTCGGCCATGCGCAGCGCCACGTTGAACGGGTACACCCCCTGCTCGATGTTCTCGCCCACCACACGCACCTCGCTCACCCCGTAGATGCGCGAGTTGATGCGATGGGGATCCTCCTTGACCACACGGCCACGGAAGGGACGGCGCGACCCGCCTCCGGGGCGCGGTCCGCTGGGACGATTGAAGGGTGGTCCTGCCACGAAGGGGATGTTGGTTCCTGTTGCGTTCACAAGCCGCCAAGCTGCTCCCGCACCCGTTCGTTCACCAGGTCGGCGAAGGACCCGGCGCTCATGGCGCCCAGGTCGCCCCGGCCTTGTTCCCTTACGGACACGGTGCCTTCGGCGGCTTCCTTTTCACCGAGGATGAGCATGAACGGGAATTTGGCCAGCTCCGCATCGCGGATCTTGCGGCCGATCTTCTCGCTGCGCTCGTCAACGGCGGCGCGAATATCGGAATCTTTCAGATCCCCAGCGACTTGCCGCGCCAGGTCGAGGTACTTGTCGCTGATGGGCAGCACGATGGCCTGTTCGGGGGTGAGCCAGAGCGGGAAGCGGCCGGCGGTGTGCTCGATCACCACGGCCACAAAGCGCTCCAGGCTGCCGAAGGGCGCCCGGTGGATCATCACCGGCCGGTGGCGCTGGTTGTCGGCCCCCACGTATTCCAGCTCGAAGCGCTCCGGCAGGTTGTAGTCCACCTGGATGGTGCCCAGCTGCCATTTGCGGCCCAGGGCGTCCTTCACCATGAAGTCCAGCTTGGGGCCGTAGAAGGCCGCCTCGCCGTACTCCACCACCGTCCTCAGCCCCCGCTCGGCGGCCGCATCGATGATGGCCTGCTCGGCCTTGGTCCAGTTCTCGTCCGAACCGATGTATTTGCTGCGGTCCTCCTTGTCGCGCAGACTGACCTGTGCCTCGTAGTCCGTCAGATCCAGGGCCTTGAACACCAGCAGCACCAGGTCGATCACCTTCATGAACTCCTCCTTCACCTGGTCCGGCCGGCAGAACAGGTGGGCATCGTCCTGGGTGAAGCCGCGCACACGCGTGAGGCCGTGGAGCTCGCCGCTCTGCTCATAGCGGTACACCGTGCCGAACTCGGCATAGCGGATCGGCAGGTCCTTGTAGCTGCGCGGACGGCTCTTGTAGATCTCGCAGTGGTGCGGGCAGTTCATCGGCTTCAGGAAGAACTCCTCGCCCTCGTGCGGGGTCTGGATCGGCTTGAAGCTGTCCTTGCCGTACTTCTCGTAGTGGCCGCTGGTGACGTAGAGGTCCTTGTGCGCGATGTGCGGGGTGGCCACCTGCTCGTAGCCGCTCTTCTCCTGCGCGGCCTTCATGAAGTTCACCAGCCGCTCGCGCAGGGCCGCCCCCTTGGGCAGCCACAAGGGCAGGCCGGGCCCCACCTTTTCGCTGAAGGTGAAGAGGTCCAGCTCCTTGCCCAGCTTGCGATGGTCGCGCTTCTTCGCCTCCTCCAGCAGCGCCAGGTGCTCGTCGAGCTCCTTCTGCTTGGGGAAGGTGATGGCGTACACGCGGGTGAGCTGCTTGCGCTTCTCATCGCCGCGCCAGTAGGCGCCCGCCACGCTCATCACCTTGGCCGCCTTGATGAAGGAGGTGTCCGGGATGTGCGGTCCGCGGCACAGGTCGGTGAAGCCGCCCTGGGTGTAAAAGGTGATCTCGCCGTCGTTCAGGCCCTCGAGCAACTCCAGCTTGTACTCATCGCCCTTCTCCTTGAAATAGGCGATGGCGTCGGCCTTGGCCACCTCCTGGCGCTGATACACGCTCTTCCTGGCGGCGAGCTCCTTCATCTTGGCCTCGATGGCCGCGAAGTCACCTTCGCCGATGACGCGCTCGCCCAGGTCGATGTCGTAGTAGAAGCCCTGCTCGATCGGCGGGCCGATGCCGAACTTGGTGCCCGGATAGAGGGCCTCGATGGCTTCGGCCATCAGGTGCGCGCTGCTGTGCCACAGGGTGGCCTTCCCTTCGGCGTCGTTCCAGGTGAGCAGCTGCAGAGTACAGTCGCCCGGCAGGGGGCGGCCGGCGTCGCGCACCTCGCCGTTGACCTTGGCGGCCAGCACGTTGCGGGCCAGGCCTTCACTGATGCTGCGGGCCACGTCCATGGCCGTGGCGCCCTGCTGGAATTCGCGGACGCTGCCGTCCGGGAGGGTGACGTGGAGGGTCATCGGAACATTCCGGCCACCTTACGAACGGTGGTCGCGAAAGGGGCGCGAAGATAACGGTATGCCGCGCCCGGCCGACGCGATCAGAGGCAATAGATGAGGAGCAGCTCATCGAGCGAGGCATCGCCCAGCTCACGGGCCTTCACGATGTCCGGGCAGGCCTCCTCGCTGCGCCCCAGGGCGATCAGCGCTTGTGCGCGGCCGCCGTAGGCCTTCACGAGAGCGGGGTCCAGGGAGAGGGCGTGGGCGAGGTCGGCCAGGGCCGCTTCGTGCTCCCCGAGTCCGCTCCGCACCAGTCCCCGATTGCACCAGGCCCTGGCGTCGGTGGGGGCCAGGCGGACGATCCCATCATACACGTCCAGGGCCGCTTCGCGATCGCCGAGGGCCACCAGGAGCCGGCCCCGGGTGAACCGGGCATGGAGCCCGATGGCGTGCTCCGGCGCGGCCTCCAGGATGGCGAGCAGGTCGGCCTCGGCCTCCGCGTAGCGCTCGGCCTCCACCAGGGTCTCGGCGCGCCGAAGCCGCATGTTGAGGTCGGTCGGTTCCAGCAGCAGGGCCCGGTCCAGGTCGTGCAGGGCGCCGGTGCGATCGCCGAGGGCCTCGCGGCTCAGGCCGCGGTAGTACCAGGCGCGGGCATGCTCCGGACGCCGGGCGATCACGCCGGTGAAGATGTCCATGGCGGTGCGGTGCTCGTGCTGCCGGATGGCGGCGAGGCCGTCCACGAAGGCGTCATCGGCCTGCTGGCCGGTCACACCCGCAGCGATCAAGGAGCCGAGCAGGAACAGGTGGGCGCGCATGGGCCCCTTGAACGGGATCCGGGGCAGCGGGGTTCAGGCCGTCCACGCCGGGCCGTGGATAGATCCGCTCCACGACCGGCCACCGTCGGTGATCGGGCCGGTATGTTCGCCCCCACATTCACCACCATGCTGCTGAACAGCGAACCCCTGGGAGAGGACTTCGGCGTGCTTCTGCTGCGCGTCACCGCCGGTGGCGGCATGTTCTGGCTGCACGGCTGGCCCAAGCTGATGCACTTCAGCGAGCGCATGGACAGCTTCGCCGACCCCTTCGGGATCGGGTCGGCCGCTTCCCTGGTGCTCATCGTGTTCGCCGAGGTGCTGTGCTCGGCGCTCGTGGTCCTGGGTCTATGGACCCGCGCCGCGCTGATCCCCCTGCTGATCGCCATGGGGGTGGTGGTGTTCATGATCGACGCCGGCGAACCGCTGAAGGAGCGTGAACTGGCGCTCTTCTACCTCCTGTCGTTCGCCACCCTCCTGTTCACCGGCAGCGGGCGCTTCAGCATCGACCGGATCAAGTTCCAGTAGGGCGGTCGACGGTCGGGGTGCGCTCGTTCGGCACGCCGCCGAGCCAGCGGTGCAAGGGGAGCAGCGCGGGTACATCCTCGGCCAACAGCACCCCCAACGACACCAGGGGCAGCAGCAGGATCATGCCGGCCACGCCCCAGAGCGCGCCGCCGGCGAAGATCACCACCAGGCTCGCCAGTGTGCTCAGGCCAAGGCGTTCGCCCACCACCTTGGGGAAGATGAGGTTCGCCTCCAGGTATTGCACCACGCCCAGCACGGTGATCACTCCGATGGGCATCCACAGCGATCCGGTGGTGGTGTAGGCCAGCGCGATGGGCAGCAACGAACTGAACAGGATGCCCACATAGGGGATCATGGTCATGATGGCGGTGAGCAGCCCGAAAAGAACGGCGTAGGGCACGCCCAGCACCAGGAAGCCGACGCTGTTGAGCACACCGACGATGAGGTAGACCCGGACCATGCCACTGATGAACCGGGCATACGTGGTCACGGCTTTGGCAAGGATCGCCGGAACGCGGGGGGCGAGGTCGGCGGGCACGGAGGCGGCCAGTGCGGCCACGAACTGGCGTCGGTTGTACAGGAGCAAGGCGGTGTATACCGGGATGATGAAGGCATTGAAGGCCATGCCGAACAGGCCGTTGAGCAGGTTGCCAAGGACGGTCGGAACCCTTCCGGGCAACGCGGCGGTCAGCGAGTACCACCAAGCTCCGTGGTGTCGCTCCATCACCTCGTGCACCCATCGGTCCAGCCGCTCCCACACGGAGCCCTCCGCTGCCGGAAGCCGGTCCATGAACAGGCTCACCTGCCAGGCGAGCAGACCGAGCAAGGCGCCCACAAGGAGCAGGATGAGCAACAGCGCCGTGCCGATGGCGAGGCTCCGGGGCCAGCCTTTTCCCTCCAGCCCGGCCACCATGGGGTGCAGCACCAGGGCCAGCAGCAGGGCGTAGAGGAGGGGGATGAGCACCGGTGCGCCCCAGACCAGCAGCAGCAGCAGCGCCACGGCCTGCACGGGCCAGGTCCTCAGGGCTCCGCCGCTCCGTTCCATGTGTCCAAGGTAGCCGCCTCAGAGCATGCTGCCACCGGCGCGGGTCACCCATAGGATGGCGATGGCCATGCCGACGATCACCACCAGCACGTACCCGGTGCCAGCCGCCATCACCGCCCGCAGGAAGATGAACCGGCCCGCCTTTCCCTGGAACAGCTGCATGAAGCCCCACGTGTAGAGCCCGGCATAGCTCAGCATCAGGAACGGGGCGGCCAGCAGGGCGCCCTTGATCCCGAAGAGGGCGAGCAACGGGAACTGCAGCACGCTCACCACGTACCGCTGCCCGGCCAGGAAACTGTTGGCCACCAGGTGCTCGGCGTACGTTCGCCCCGCCTTGCGGAAATAAACCCAGGAGGCCGCCGCCACCAGCGGCAGGCTGGCGAGTTCCAGCAGGGCGTAGTGCTTGTTGAAGAAGTCGAGCATCGCCAGCGCCTGGGGCGGCATGCGCCCGCCCCCCGGCAGACCCGCCAGCATGCTGGGGGTGAACCAGGTGGAGAGGAAACTGTACACGCCGGCGGTGATCACCACGAAGGCCAGCGGCTTGAAGTGGCGCACCCGTTTCCCATCCAGGAACTCACGGATGCTGTGCCCCGGCCGGGTGAACAGCTCCCGCAGCGTGAACAGGATGCCCCGGTCCACATGGAACAGGCCATGTTGCAGCTCATGCCACAGGTAGTGCCCATCGATCCGCTGCGTGTCGGTGCGCTGGCCGCAGGTGGGGCAGAACGCCTGCGCGACGGGGTGGCCGCAGTTGGCGCAGGTGCCGCGCCGTGCCGTGGAGCGCGCGGCCATGTGCTCAGGCCTTCATGTCGGCCACTTTCTCGCCGCGGTACGCGCCCACTTCCAGCTTCTTCTTCACCTCGCGGAAGCTGCTGATGGTGCGCTCCACATCCTCCATGCTGTGCACGGCGGTGGGGATCAGGCGGAGCAGGATCACGTCCTTCGGCACCACGGGGTACACCACGATGCTGCAGAAGATGCCATGGTTCTCCCGCAGATCGAGCACCACGTTGGTGGCCTCGGGGATGCTGCCCTTCATCAGCACCGGGGTGACGCAGCTGTTGGTGACGCCGATGTCGAGGCCGGCCTCCTTCAGGCCGCTCTGCAGGGCCCTGGTGATGGTCCAGAGCTTCTCGGCGAATTCGGGCCGCGTGCGGATCAGCTCCAGCCGCTTCAGCGCCCCGATGACGATGGGCATGGGCAGGCTTTTGGCGAAGGTCTGGCTGCGCATGTTGTAGCGCAGGTACATGATCACGTCCTCGGGCCCGCTCACGAAGGCGCCGATGGTGGCCATGGCCTTGGCGAAGGTGCCGAAGTACACGTCCACGCCGTCCTGCACGCCCTGGGCATCGGCCGTGCCGCGGCCGTCACGTCCCATCATGCCGAAGCCGTGCGCATCGTCCACGAAGAGGCGGAAGTTGTACCTGGCCTTGCGCTCCACGATCTCCTTGAGTTTGCCCTGGTCGCCGGCCATGCCGAACACGCCTTCGGTCATCACCATGATCCCGCCGCCGGTCTCCTTGGTCACCTTGGCGGCCTTCTCCAGCATGTTGTCCAGGCTGGCCATGTCGTTGTGCTGGAACACGAAGCGCTTGCCCATGTGCAGGCGGGCGCCGTCGATCATGCAGGCGTGGCACTCGCTGTCGTACACCAGCACGTCGTGGCGGCTCAGCAGGGCCTCGATGGCGCTCATGCAGCCCTGGTAGCCGTAGTTGAGCAGGAAGGTGTCCTCCTTGCCCATGAAGTCGCTCAGCTCATCCTCCAGCTGCTCATGATACTTGGTCTGCCCGCTCATCATGCGGGCCCCCATCGGGTAGGCCATGCCCCACTGCGCAGCGGCCTCCGCGTCCACCTTGCGCACCTCCGGGTGGTTGGCCAGGCCCAGGTAGTTGTTCAGGCTCCACACGAGCACCGGCTTGCCCCGGAAGGTCATGTGCGCGCCCAGCTCGCCCTCGAGCTTCGGGAAGCTGAAGTAGCCGTGGCTGTCCTTGGCATGGCGGCCGATGGGGCCGAGGTCCTTGCGGATCTTGTCGAAGATGTCGTTCATGGGTGGGCGGCTGTTCGCCGGGCCAAAAGTATCAATGCCCCTTGCATGCCGGGGGATGCCCGTCAGGCCCGCGCGGCCGGGCAGGCGGGCGCCCGAGCCACGGCCCACTATCTTTGCCGCCTTTTCCGTTCCCTTTGTCCAGCCCACGGTCCGTTCTCACCCCCCTGTGCGCCGCCCTGGCGGTGGTGGCCGTGCTGGCGGGCTGTGGCAAGTTCAACAAGGCCCTCAAGAGCACCGACCTGGACCTGAAGCTGCGCACCGCGCAGGAGTTCCACGACAAAGGGCAGTTCGAGAAGGCGCTTCCCCTGCTGGAGGAACTGGTGTCGCTGACGCGTGGCTCGTCCATGAGCGAACGGGTCAACTACCTCCACGCCAAGAGCTATTTCGGGCTCAAGGACTACACCATGTCCGGCTACTACCTGAACAACTTCACCCGCACCTTCCCCACCAGCCAGTACGCGGAGGAGTGCGCCTTTCTGACGGCGTACTGCTACTACAAGAACTCGCCCAGCTACGAGCTGGACCAGACCGATACGCGCTCGGCGATCGACGCGCTGCAGCTCTTCCTGATCCGCTACCCCGCATCGGGCTTGAAGGACAGCTGCAACACGCTGATCGATGTGCTGAGGAACAAGCTGGAGGTGAAGGACTTCGAAGGCCTGAAGCAGTACCACAAGCTGCGCAACTACCAGGCTGCCGGCGTGGCCGCCGAACAGTTCCTGCGCACCTGGCCGAACAGCCGCTTCCGGGAGGACGCCATGTACCTGGCGGCCGAGAGCGCCGTGCTGTTGGCCGAGAACAGCATCGAGAGCAAGCGGGAGGAGCGCTTGCGTGCGGCGATCAAGACTTGTGATACCTTCGCGGACGCTTTTCCGGAGGCCAGCCGCACCGCTGCGGTGAAACGGATGGCCGACACCTGCCGCTCCAAGCTGACCGCATCCCCGCAATCCGCACCGACCCCATGACCCCCAAGCACCAGAACGCCGCCAAGACCACCGTGACCCGCGACGTGGACCAGCTCGACCAGGAGATCGGCAACGTGTACCAGACCGTGGTGATCCTCGGCAAGCGGGCCAATCAAGTGGCCGTGGGCATCAAGGAGGAGCTGGGCGCCAAGCTGGAGGAGTTCGCCAGCAACGGGGAGAACCTCGAGGAGGTGTACGAGAACCGCGAGCAGATCGAGTTGAGCAAGCATTACGAGAAGATGCCGAAGCCCTCGGCCATCGCCGTGCAGGAACTGGTCGAAGGCCGCCTTCACTTCCGCCGTCCGGAGGATGGCGATGTGACGCCGGCTCCCGCCCCCGCCAACGCCTAAGCCGTCCGGCACCGCCGGCCCCCATGTCCGCCGCGCTGCCTCGCCGCATCCTGCTGGGCGTCACCGGCGGCATCGCCGCCTACAAATCCGCCGTGCTCGTCCGCGCCCTGGTGAAGGCCGGCGCCGAGGTGCAGGTGGTGATGACCCCTGCGGCGCACGACTTCGTGACCCCGCTCACGCTCAGCACCCTCAGCGGGCGTCCGGTGCTCACCGACCTGTTCGTGCGCGATGGCAGCGGCCGCTGGAACGACCATGTGCACCTGGCCCGCTGGGCCGACGCCCTGCTGGTGGCCCCCGCCAGCGCCAACACCCTGGCGAAGATGGCCCAGGGGCAGTGCGACAACCTGCTGCTGGCCTGCTTCCTTAGCGCCACCTGCCCGGTGTTCGTGGCCCCCGCCATGGACCTGGAGATGTGGCGCGACCCGGCCACCGGCCACAACCTGGCGGTGCTGAAGGAACGCGGTGTGCGCACCATCGGGCCCGCGCACGGCGAACTGGCCAGCGGGCTGGTGGGTGAGGGGCGGATGACCGAGCCGGACGAGCTGGTGCACGCCCTGCAGGAGGCCTTGATCGGCGCTTCGCCCTGGGCCGGACGCACCGTGCTCGTCACCGCCGGACCCACCCAGGAGCCCATCGACCCGGTGCGCTACATCGGCAACCGCAGCAGCGGACGCATGGGCTTCGCCATCGCCGAGGAGGCCGCCCGCCGCGGCGCCCGCGTGCACTTGGTGACCGGTCCGGTGCAGCTCACCGCCGGCACGGCCGGCATCGTCCGCACCGACGTGGCCACCGCCGCCGAGATGGCCGAGGCCTGCAAAGCCGTCGCCCCGGAGGCCGACGTGGTGGTGATGAGCGCCGCCGTGGCCGACTTCCGGCCGGCCGCCCCCGCCACGCGCAAGGTGAAGAAGGGCGAGCCGCTGGACACGCTGGCCCTGGAACCCACCGAGGACATCCTGGCGTGGATCGGGGCCCACCGCCGGCCCGGCCAGCTCATCGTGGGCTTCGCCCTGGAGACCAACGACGGGGTGGCCCACGCCCGCGGAAAACTGCAGCGCAAAGGCCTCGACCTGGTGGTGATGAACACCCTGGAGGATGCCGGCGCCGGCTTCGGCCACCCCACCAACCGCGTTACCTTCATCGCCCCGGATGCCGATCCACAGCCCCTGCCGTTGATGAGCAAGTCCGACGTGGCCCGCGCCTTGTTCGACCGCCTCGAAGCCCTCCTCTGACCATGCGAAGGACCGCCTGCCTCCTGCTCCTGCCCTTGCTGCTGCTCCTGCCCCGGGCCTCCGCCGCCCAGGAGTTCAACTGCTCGGTGAGCGTCATCGCCCCGCAGATCCAGAGCACGCCCAAGCGCATCTGGCAGAGCATGGAGACCGCCATCCGCGAGCTGATGAACACGCGGCGCTGGACCAACCGCAACTTCACCCAGCAGGAGCGCATCGAGGTGAACATGCTGCTCACCATCAACCAGCAGGAGGGCCTGGACCGCTTTCAAGGCACCCTGCAGGTGATCTACGCCCGGCCGGTCTACGGCACCGACTACAACAGCCCGGTGATCGACCTGCTGGACAACGACGTGGCCTTCAACTTCCTGGAGAACACCCAGATCGACTTCAGCCCCGATCGGTACACGAACAACCTGGCCAGCATCCTGGGCTTCTATGCCTACTTCATCCTCGGGGTGGACGCCGACACCTTCAGCCCCATGGGCGGCAGCGAGTACTACAACGTGGCGCAGGTGATCGTGAACAACGCACAGAACGTGTCCGAACCCGGCTGGAAGGCCTTCGAGGGCACCAAGAACCGCTACTGGCTGCTGGACAATCAGCAACAGGCCGTGTTCCGGCCCTTCCGCCAGTGCCTCTACGACTACCACCGCGAAGGCTTCGATCGCATGAGCACCGAGATGGATGCCGCGCGCAAGGTGGTGGCCTCCTCCATCGAGAGCCTGCGCACGGTGCACCAGGCCAAGCCCGCCAGCTACAACCTGCAGGTGTTCTTCAACGCCAAAGGCAACGAACTGGTGGAGCTGTTCAAGCCCGTGCCCGCCCAGGAGAAGACCAAGCTCTTCACCACCCTGCAGATCGTGGACCCCGGCAACATCAGCCGGTACCAGAACATGATGAAGGGGAGTTAGCGCGGGCGTTCCATGTGACCATGTGCACATGTGCCCTTGTGAACATGTGCTCATGTGGGCATGTGAGCATGTGCCGATGGACCGGTTGGTGGCCACGGCTATCTTGGCCGGCATCGGATCGCTGAAGTTCCTGTCATGCTGCACCGCCTGCGCATCACCAACTACCTGCTGATCGACCGGTTGGAGCTGGAGCTCTCACCAGGGCTCACCATCATCACGGGCGAAACGGGCAGCGGCAAGAGCATCCTGATCGGTGCGCTGGGCCTGGCCATGGGCGAACGCGCGGATGCCGGCCTGGCGCGCGACCCCCGGCAGCGCTGCGTGATCGAACTGGAGGTGGACAGCGCCGCAGCCTGGCTCTCCGCCTGGTGCCAGCAGGCCGGCGTGCCCGTGGAGACGCCGCTGATCATCCGCCGCCAGCTGGAGCCGGGTGGTCGGAGCCGCGCCTTCGTGAACGACACGCCCGTGCGGCTCGAGCAGCTGCGCGAGCTGGGCGAACGCCTCATCCACGTGCACAGCCAGCACCACACGCTGCTGCTCAACGACCCGCGTTTCCAACTTGGCCTGGTGGACCAGGTGGCCGGCCACGCCAAGGCCGTCACCGCCTACCGCGCCGACCACCGGGCCTGGCGGGCGGTGGAGGAGGAACTGGCCCGCGCCCACGCCGAGGAGGAGCGCTCGCGCGCCGAGCTGGACTACCTGGCCTTCCAACTGGACGAACTGGACCAGGCGCAGCTGAAGGCGGACGAGCAGGAGGCCCTGGAGGCCGAACTGGACCGCGCCGAGCATGCGGGCGAGCTCCTCGGTGCACTGCAGCACGCCGAACGCGCGCTCTCCGGCGAGGGCGGCGTGGTGCCCGCCCTGGCCGCGCTGCGCCAGCACCTGGCCAAGGCCGCCCGCCACGACGCGGGGCTGGCCACCCTGGTGGACCGGCTGCACAGCGTGGGCATCGAACTGGATGACATCGCCGGCGAGGCCGAGCGCATGGCCACCGCCGTGGTGCTGGACCCCGCCCACGCCACGCGCCTACGCGAACGGCTGGACCTGCTGCTGCGCCTGCAGGTGAAGCACCGGGTGAAAGGCACCGATGAGCTGATCGCCGTGCGCGAGGACCTGCGCGACCGCCACGGCCGCATCGGCACCCTGGGGGAGCGCATCGCCGCGCTGGAACGGCAGGCGGCCGCCATGCGGCAGCACGTGCGGGAGACCGCCGAACGCCTCAGCGCCGCCCGCCGCAAGGCCATGCCGCAGCTCGCCGTGGAGGTGGTGGCCGCCCTGAAGAAGCTCGGCATGCCCCACGCCCGCTTCGCCTTCGAGCACCACCTCACGGATCCCGGACCCGACGGCATGGACGCCGTGCACGCCCGCTTCAGCGCCAACAAGGACCGCGCGCCCGAGCCGCTGGAGAAGGTGGCCAGCGGCGGCGAATTGGGCCGCGTGATGCTGGCCCTGCTGGAGCGCAGCGCCGAAGGGCTCGGCCTGGACTGCCTGGTCTTCGACGAGATCGACACGGGCGTGAGCGGCGAGGTGGCCGACCGCGTGGGCGAGCTGATGACCGCCATGGCCCGCCGCCGCCAGGTGATCGCCATCACCCACCTGCCCCAGATCGCCAGCAAGGCCGATGTGCATCTGCTGGTGCACAAGGACCACGAGGCCGAGGCCGTCACCACCCACATCCGCCCCGTGCTCGCCGACGAACGCGTGGAGGTGCTCGCCCGCATGCTCAGCGGCCGCAAGACCACCAAGGCCGCCCTGGAGAACGCGCGCGAACTGCTGAAGGGGAGGTGAGGGGGCTCCGTGATGGGTCGGCGGCGGCCGAGCTACGCCTCACTCACCAGCGCGTTCTCCTTGTACACTTGGGTGAACACGGTCGTGACCCGGTTCCTCATCGTCCTCATGGTTGCAGCACGATCCGCGCGTGCCCGGTGCGACCGGCCTCGGTGCGCACCCGCACGGCATAGACCCCGGCGGGCTGTCCGGTGAGGTCCAGCACGGCGGGGCCAGTGGCAACACGTCGCACCCGCACCACCCGGCCCTGCGCATCCACCACCTGCAAGGTGGCCGGACCGATCGCCTCCGGCAGCTCCACCCGCACCGGACCGGTGCTGGGGTTGGGCACCACCTGCAGCGCCAGGGGTTTCTCCACCTCCCGCACCCCCACGTTCAACCCGAACAACCGGCTCACGAAGCGCTGTTGGGGATCGTTGGTGGTGCCGTCGTCGTAGCCGATGTAGGTGCCGTAGATGTACCAGTTACCGGCCTGATCGGGGACCATACCATTTGTGGTATGGAAATCGAAGAAACCATCATTGTAGGTGCCACATGCAGGCGTTGCAAACGCATCGTTGATCAAGTGCCCAGTGCTGTCGATCATCGCAACGCCGCTCCTTGGTTGACCATCAATGCTTGAGAAGTTGCCGTGTAGGACGATCCGTCCGTCTTCCAATCGGGTGTGCATCACAGGTAGGTGGCCATTTACATCGCCTAGGACCTGCAACGTATTGTTGAATGATGAGTCCAGCGCACCGTTGGGGAGCAACCTCATCATATGTAGGGTGTCATTGCCCCCTGGTTGACCTAAATACCCCGAGACAAGGATCCTTCCGTTCGCAAGTGCGTTGAACGTAGAAGCTTCACCGAGATCAAAGTCCGTTTGGAATGTAGTGTCCAGATCGCCATCGGCATTAACACGGAAGACTCGCCCCACGGGCTGACCTTCATACACACTACACAGCCCGCTGCATAGGAATTTGCCATCTGGCTGCTCCTTGATCGTGTAAATGGCGTTGTTGCTTTTTCGGTGGTGCTGGGTGGTGTCCAGGTAGCCGGTGTTGCTGAACCAGATGAGGCTGTGCAGGCCGGTGTAACCGCGGATGGTATCCTCCAAACTATGCAGACCGGTCATCAGCACACGGCCATCGGGAAAAACGTGGTAGTCGCCGCCTTGACCACTGGAGAAGTAGGGGCCGTTGTTCATCATGATGAACGTTGGATCCAGATATCCATCGTCGTTCAACCGTCGGATAATGGCGCCATTGTTAACATAATAGCCGTTGTTCCATGGGGTTATCTTATTGCCCGCTGGCACCCCGAAGTTCCAGGACAGATCGCGTGTGCCATCCGCGTTGAGCCGTGCAAGGGACCACTCCCCTGTGACCCAATGGAAGTTAAGCCGACCGGAGATGAGGAGTTTACCATCCGGCATCACCGCAACGGAGTTCACATGCCGGTATTGGACGGCACACTTAAAGGTGGTGTCCAGATCGAACGGCGCTTGCGCGCCGATCATCGGGGCAGCACTTAGTGCTGCCCCGATTATAGCTGTGCGCATCATATTTGGGTAATGAGTTTCGTGGTGGCCACGATGGCACCCGCATTCACCAGTTCCACGGTATAGCTTCCTGGCTCAACACCGCGACAGTCCCATAGAAGCTGTTGCTCTATCGCACCCACGGCGCCTTGCCATACCACCCGCCCCATCACATCGCGGACCCGCACGAACGCCCGGTCCGGGGCGCTGTTCAGTCGGATGTTCATGGCCAACCAGGTGGTGGCGGGGTTCGGCATCACGGTCAGGTTCGGGAATGCAGATCCGGCTGGTACCGTGTGCTGCAGGATGCTCGGCCTCCGGTCTCCAGTACCCCCGGTCAATGGCGTGCGGCATCGGTCGTAGGCGAAGCACAAGAGGTTCTGCGCCCAGGTGGCCGGGCGGTCATACGCCCCGTCGATGAGGGCCTCCAGCTGGTCCTGATCGGTGGTGGTCAGCTGGGCCATGCTGCGGTCATCACCGAAGACCCCGGCGCAGAAGGTGATGAGGTCCAGCATGCGCTGGCGCTCCGCCAGGGCCGCCTCGTGCAGCATGTGCCCATCGGTCAATTCGGCTACCGCAGCCTGGGCGGCGTTGGTATTCCCCTCTTGGATGAAGGTCAAGGCCTCGGCATAGCGCGCTGCCACGGTGCGCACCTGTTGCCAGGTCCAGCGCAGGCTGTCCACATGCTCGTACAGCGTATCGCTCCGCCAGTGGTCCAGAAGGACATGCGCGTGGTCGGTGAGCGCGGCATGATGAACGCCCATCTGACTTTCCAAGCTGTAGCGGTAGGTGGTCTCGTCCCAGCTCGCCACCACGCTGGCCAGGAGGAAATGGGGCAGGGGGTGGCCGCTTTCCGTCTGCATCCATTCGATGAAGCCGCTTTGGTGCGTGGCCTCCGGGTTGGCGATCAGCACTTCGGCCACCATGGCAGCGGGCATGACATTCCGCAGCACCATCTCCTGCAGGGCCGTCACACTCAGGAAAGGGCTTTTAGCCAGCAGGTACTCGCGCAGTTCCCACGCGTCCGATGGCCATGTGGCCATGATCTCATCCACCACATCATCCGTGTTGCCACCGTCCAAGAGCTGGTCGTAGAGATAACGCGTGTTGCCGTATGCGGTCAGCTCGGCGAACAGGGCGGTCTTGGCTTCGTCGGCCTCGGTGGGCGAGCGCACGCCCCGTGGCCGGTAATTGCGCGGTGGGCAGGGCACCGCGGGCTCGGTGGTGGCCTGTTGCAGGGCTACGGGTGAAGCGGGGTCGGTCGTGTAGCAGAGGGGTTCGGCCTGTGCGGTGGTTCCGTGGATGTACCGCAGCACACCGTTGGGGCTGGTGCGCTTGTAGTCGCCCTCTGGATCATTGCATAGCTGGTCGAACAGGTTGGCGGCCGGAGCGTTCATCGCGCCTTGGTTCGTGCGCATGGTGTGCATCTGTTGCTCATTCGGAACCGCATTCGTGACTCTTCGATCCCAGAAGTTGTAAGCGTTGCCGTTGTTGGTGTTGCACAGGTATTGCAGTCCGATAGTGTTGGTGAGGTAGTTGGCGGCATCCGCACAGATGCCCTCGCCGATGAAGCCCACTTCCAGCCCTCCGGCGGTATTGCGCCGCACCCGGTCGTTGTGGTCCCGGGAGTAGCCGATCACGATGCCTTCGGTGTCTGCGTAGGGTCCCGCCTGTGTCAGGGTGTTGTCCTCCACCAGCATTGCATAGCTCTCCGTGCTGAAGATCCCGCGATGGTATCCGTACCAGTTCTCTTCTATGGGGAAGTTCGTCAGGTCCGTCACCACGCTGTTCCCCAAGGTGAACTCACTCCGTGTGACGCGGTAGCCCACCACACCGCTGGCGTACACCCCGCACACGTTCGCATCGAAGGCGGCGCGGTCCACCACGAAGGCGCGGCTGGTGAGGCTGGTGAGCGCGTGGATGCCGTGGTCGAGGCCGGTGAAGGTGCTGGGGTCGTAGCTGCCGGCCGGGCATTCCTGGCCCAGCGGCACGAGCGTGTTGCACTTCTCGCGCACCTCGTAGTGGGCATCGAGGCTGTAGATGCCGTAGCCGCGCTCGTGGCTGTTGGTCTCGCCTCGCAGGTTCGCGAACGTGCAGCCGAGGAAGGGGATGCCGTCCACATGCCAGAGGTAGGCGTGGTGCTTGAAGTCGAGCGCCACGGGGTAGTTGTTGTCGATGGAGAAGGCGCACTCCCTGAAGCTGCTGCGGTTGCGCACCGGCACGCCGGTGCCGGGCTGGCTTCCTTGGTAGGGCATGAACTGCACGGCGGTGCGGCAGTTGCGGAAGGTGGTGTTGGTGCAGCGCACCACACCACCGCTGGTGAAGCCGTTGATGGATCCGCCCAGCCGTTCGGCAGTGAGGATACCCACCTCGGCCTTCCACACCTGGGAGTTGAGCAGCACCAGCTCGCCTTGGTAGGTGGGATGGGAGCCGCCGTACTGATGCTGCGTGATGGTGCCTGTGACCTCGATACCCTTCCAGAGCGCCCCCTCGCACGCGCTGGTGAAGGTGCAGTTGGTGCAGGTGAGGCTGGCGCCGGGTTCGATGATGAGGGCGGCGTCGGCGCTGAAGGCGAAGGTGAGGTCCTGGGCGGTGATGTGAGCGCCGGCCGCCAGCCGAAGTTCCTGGTTGAAGAGGATGGGGGCGTAGGTATCGCAGAAGGGATTATCCCCAGGTGACCAGGTCGCCGTGCCCGCATCGATCGTCCGGGAGTCATCCTTGGCGATGAGCAAGGGCCCGCAGCATCCGGGGCTTCGCAATTCCTCGAGATGGGTATCCCCGCGCACCCTGCTGTTCAAAAGGCGGTATTCCACGCCGTCGAGAAAGGGACGCGTGGCGGGCTGTGCGACGCCGATCACCGGATCGACCCAGTTCGCCGCGTTGGGTTGATCGGGATCCCTGAGGCAGGCCAGGCGGTGTTCGCCAAGGCCATCGGCCAGCACGGCGTACACCGCCCACCCGTTGCCGTCCGGGGCGATGTTGAGCTCGAGTTCCCCATCGACCGTGGGCAGGCTGCCGGGCTGGCCGTTGAGGATCAGCCATTGCACGCCCGAACCAATGCCCAGGTCCAGGTCGATGTATCCGAGATGCGACGGGGAGGTGTTGCTTGTGGACGATTTCTGGAAGTAGATGTACCTCCCGTTGGGCGAGAACTCCAAGCCGCCGCAGCGGGGGATGTCGATGAGCGTGCCGTAAGGGTCCGTCGGAGCAGGCGTGTAGGTCACCGGGTAGTTGTCGATCTGGTACAGCCGGGGCCAGCTCGGATCGGCGATCCGGGGCATGGTCGGGACGGTGTTCTGTATTCCGCTCAGGTCGAAGCGCCATACGCCGACCGCCACGATATTGATGTCCGGTACCGGGTCAACGAACCGAAGTGCATGGCTGTACGCCACGACCAGTTCGCTGCCGTCCTGCTGCACCTCCAGCTCGCCCTTGGCCGATCGGGTCCTGTCGAGCAGACCGGCCGCGATCACATCCTCGGTGCCCAGGTATCGAGGACCGGTCGGGGTCCATAGGAGGTTGGTCAGGTGGTCCTCCGAGTTGATGACCATCACCTGGAGATCGCTGTTCTGCAAGCGCACCACATCCATATGGATGGCGTCGGAGTAGCCCTCATCGTCCAGCGGTAGCTCAATGCGATGCAGGTAGTAGCTCTCGGGCGTTCCCATTGTATTGAGCACCTCCTCGACCGGCGTTCCTACATCCGTGCTTGTGAACGCAAAGTCATCCAGGTAGGCATCGTCGCTGGGGCCTATGAACCGGCCCATGATGGTGATGTTGTTCGTGGTGTATTCGATCAGGTCCGACGGTAGCGTCAGGTCCAACACACCGAAGTCGATGGACATCTCCTGGTTCTGGTTGAACTGGCGCGTGGTGACCACGTAGAACCGGAGGCAGCTTCCGGGCACGGGGAAGAACAGGATCTCGCTGGATCCCTTTTCCAGACAGACCTGGCAATCCGCATCAGCCTCGTCGGCGAGGAGTCGACCTTTGCGGTCGTAGATGCGACCATCCACGGCAAAGAAGAGCACCTCGCCCGCTTCATCCACTTGCACGTTCTGCGAGAACTGGGCCACCTGGCCTTGGTATTCGTAGGCGTCGTCGATGAGCGGATCATCGCACTGCGGGAGGTTCCGTAGCACCGGGCCGCTCTGTGCCACCGTTCGGAAGTCGACCACCTGTCCGCCCATCATCCACAAGGGGTCGAGGTCCTGTGCATGCAGCCCGCTCACTGCGAACGGGTCATTGACAAGGGGGGGGGTAAGAAAAGCCGCCACCAGCGCGGCTTTCAGCGGTAGTGTCCGGTCCATGATCGTTCGGTTGTTGGGTTTGAATGAACTGCGGAGGACGGTGGAAGGTACAACGATAGCGTGACCAGCCCATGCGCTGATCGATCATCCTTCCCATTTTCCTGCTCGGATATACAGGTCCAGTCGCTGCGCGCCCTGACCGATGCACAGACCTGGCTGCGGGCCGTTCACACATGACCGCGCGCGCTTGTGCCTGGCCCGCCATCCACCCACTCCCGCCCGAACGGCTATTTTCGACCCCTCAACCTGTACGCATGGCCTACGGACTCCTCAGCGGCAAGCGCGGCATCATCACCGGCGCCCTCAACGACCAGAGCATCGCGTGGAAGGTGGCCGAGCTGGCCCACGCCGAAGGCGCGCGCTTCGTGCTCACCAACGCGCCCGTGGCCATGCGCATGGGCGAGATCAAGAAGCTGGCCGACGCCACCGGAGCCCCGGTGATCCCCGCCGATGCCACCAACGATGCCGACCTGGAGAAGCTCTTCACCGAGAGCGCCCAGCAGCTCGGCGGCCCGGCCGACTTCGTGCTCCACAGCATCGGCATGAGCCCCAACGTGCGCAAGGGCCGGCCCTACAACGACCTCAACTACGACTGGTACAAGCAGACCCTGGACGTGAGCGCCATGAGCCTGCACCGCATGCTGCAGGCCGCCGAGAAGGCCGGGGCCCTGGCCCCCGGGGGCAGCGTGGTGGCCCTCACCTACATCGCCGCCCAGCGCGTGTTCCCCGACTACGGCGACATGGCCGACGCCAAGGCGCTGCTGGAGAGCATCACCCGCAGCTGGGGCTACCGCCTGGGCCGCAGCAAGCGCATCCGCGTGAACACCGTGAGCCAGAGCCCCACCATGACCACCGCCGGCAGCGGCATCAAGGGCTTCGACGGCTTCTACGGCTTCGCCCAGGCCATGAGCCCCCTGGGCAATGCCCCGGCCGTGGACTGCGCCGGGTACTGCATCACCCTCTTCAGCGACCTGACCCGTTACGTCACCATGCAGAACCTGTATCACGACGGCGGCTTCAGCACCACGGGGGCCACCCCGGAAGTGGTGGCCAAGTTCTCCGGCGCGTAGCCTCGTTCGTGGCGCAGGTCGCCCAACCGACCACCCGATGCGCACCACCGCCCGCGCCCTGTTGCTTCCGGCCCTGCTGGGGACGATGGCCACCGCCCACGGCCAGACCGAAGGCGCCTCCTTCACCGTCACCGGCACCGGCATCGCCACCACGCTGGCCTCCGACTACCAGAGCATGGGCATCAACCCGGCCAACCTGGGCTGGGACCTGAAGTACGAGGACCCGCGCTTCGTCTTCGGCCTGCTGGAGGCAAGCTATGCGGTGCACACCACGGGGGCCACGCGCAAGGTGCTGCGGCGCGACATGCTGCGCGATTTCGACCGCACCTTCACCGGCAACGAACAGGCCGCCGCCGCCACCAACTTCGGCGATGCCGACCTGGCCCTGAACGCCGATGTGCGCCTGCTGGGCTTCAGCTTCCTGAACGACGACGCCGGCGGCTTCGCCCTCGGCATCGGCGACCGGTTCCAGTGGGATAGCCACTACAACACCACCACGAGCGACCTGCTCTTCCTGGGCCGCCGCGCGCCCTACTTCACGCACCTGGAGCTGGCCGACGGCACCGTGATCGCCAACCGCCCCGACCTGGGCGCCGACACGCTGGCCTTGGTGCGCCGCGGTTTCGTGGACCCCGGCACGGGCCGCCGCATCAGCCAGTTGATGGGCGACACCCGCATGGCCCTGAACTGGACACGGGCCTACGCCTTCTCCTGGGGCCGGCGCCTGTTCACCACCGGCACGGTGGAGTGGCACGGCGGCATCGGCTTCCGTTACCTGCAGGGCTTCGCGCACATCGACATCGGCGAGAAGGACGGGCGGTGGCAGGCCTTCAGCGCGCTGAGCCCCGTGTTCGACGTGGACTACGGCACGGCCGCCGCCAGCAACCCCAGCACCGTGGGGGGCAGCGGCATGCGCAGCGTGGGCCGTGGCTTCAGCGGCGACGTGGGCCTGAGCGTGGTGTACAAGGACCGCCTGAAGCTGGGCGTGGCCGCCACCGACCTGGGCTCCATGGTGTGGGACGGCAACGCCTACAAGGCCAACGACGACACCCTGTACACGCTGGACAGCCCGGGCTTCACCAGCTACAATTTCTTCGACCAGGCCGAGGTGATCACCTCCGAGCTGGGCATCCTGGACTGGGACGGCGTGGTGGAGAAGCGTGTGGCCACCCCGTCCATGCTCCGCATGGGCGTGGGCTACGTGGTGCCCGACAAGGCCGAAGTGGGCTTGGACGTGGTGCTGCCGCTGAACGAAGTGCCCGGCAACCTGACCCGGCCGCAGTTCAGCCTGGGCGGCGAATACAGCCCGGTGGAGTTCCTTACCCTGCAGGCCGGGGTGGTCACCGGCGGCAACTACGACACGCGCCTGCCCATGGGCCTGCTCTTCCGCCTGCCCTCGGGCCAGTGGGAGGGCGGCTTCGCCAGCCGCGACATGCTCTCCTTCTTCAGCCAGAACACGCCCACCGTGTCACTGGCCATGGGCATCCTGCGGTTCCGCATCTGACGGCGCGCGCCATCCGTTCGAGGTTCTTCGAGGCACCCCAAAGGGTGATATTGAGGCGGCAACAAAGAAGCGGTTTCCGCTCGGTCGTGAGGAAGTGAAGAAGCGAGGATACCACGACCATTTTCACCTCTTCACCTCTTCACTTCTTCTCTTCTTCGCCACCCGGACCCGCCCGTGCAGAAGCCGCTTCCTTCTCACCGACTGATTATTGGGATAGCCTCTACATTCGTGCTCCATGCTGCGCCGCATCCTGCTGCTGCTCATGTGCGCCGTGCCCGGCCTGGCCCTGCCGGTGGCCGCACAAGGGGGCAAGGCCTTTGTCAAGGAGGCCGAAGCCCTGCGCGCGGCCCAGCGCCTCGGTGAGGCCGTGGAGAAGTACGGTCTGGCCATCCGCGTGGACCCCGGCATGATCAAGGCCTACCAGGGCCGCGCCGAGGTTTACACCCTGCTGGAACGCCCTGCCGATGCAGCAGCCGACCTGCTGAAGGTGCACGAACTGGACCCCGGCGATGCCGGATATGCGTCCCGTGCCGCCAGCGCCCAGCTCGACCTGGACCGGGCCCCGGAGGCGCTGGCCTTGTGCGACAAGGCGCTCACCATCGACCCCAGGAACCTGGAGGCCCTGCAGACCAAGGTGCGCGCGTGCCTGGCCTTGAACGACCTCGATGCCGCGGCCGCGGCCAGCGACCGGGCCATCGCCGTGAAGGGCACCACCGACACCTACTACCTGCACGGCCTGGTGCGCATGGCCCAGCGTGACTACCTCACCGCCGAGGCCGACCTGGAGCGGGTGATCGGATGGAACCACCTGTACGAGGACGCCTACGTGGCGCTGGCCGAGGTGCAGCTCAGGCTCCACGACCAATACGCGGGCCCCACCATGCAGTTGCGCACCCTGGACAAGGCCGTGGAGCGCACCACCACCGCGCTGGAACTGAACCCGCGCAGCACGGCCGCCCTCTTCACCCGCAGCAAGGCTTATGCCCTGCAGAAGGAGTACGGCAAGGCCATCGACGACATCAGCAAGGTGATCGCCAACGGCCGCACCGATGCCGAGGTGTACCGGCAGCGCGCCACCTACTACAAGGGCCACGGCCAGCACCAGAACGCCGTGAACGACCTGAACCGCGTGCTGCAGGAGCAGCCCAAGGACGTGCAGGCCCTGTTGCTCCGTGCCGAGTGCAAGGAGGCCAACGTGGACCTGGAGGGCGCCCAGCGCGACCTGGACCTGGCCGCCAAGGCCCTGCCCGACGGGCAGCGCACGGACGGGATCACCCTGCAGGACATCCAGCAGCGGCGCGAACGGGTGGCCGCGGCCCTCTTCGAGCTGAACCGCGAGGAGGACCCACCGGTGATCACCCTTGTGGAACCCGGACGCCACGGCGAGGTGGTGCAGGTGGGCAGCGCCCTCCGCCAGGTGCAGGTCTCCGGCCACCTGCGGGACCGCAACCCGATCAAGGCCGTGCGTGTGAACGGCACCGAGGCCGATTTCGCGCGCGACGAGAAGGACCCGGAATTCTTCGCCAGCATCCCCCTGGCCACCACCGATGAGCATCTTACCGTGGAGGCCGAGGACGTGTACGGCAACCAGGCCAGCATCGGTCTGAGGATCGAGCGCACCGAGGGCGTGCCCCCCGTGCTGGCACTGACCGCCCCCGACCCCGGTCCGGACGGCATCATCACCGTGGCATCCGACCGCGAGGAGCTCTTCATCGAGGGCGTGGCCAGCGACGACAACATCATCCGGCGGGTGACGGTGGACGGCATCGTGGCCAGTTACGTGCCGGACACCACCCGCACGGAGTTCAGCATCAAGCTGGCGATCGCCGGCAAGGACCGTTTCACCGTGCGGGCCGAGGACCGCTTCGGTAACGTCGGCGAGCGGCAGGTGCAATTGCGTCGCAGGGCCGCGCCGGCACCGCCGCCCGTGGAGGCCGCGGCCACGGTGGACAGGCCCGCCGACAAGACCGTGGAGCGGCAGGGTGGCAGGCCCACCGGCGGCAGCACCGTCGCCTCGGGGACCACCTGGGTGGTGTACATCGAGAACAGCGATTATCGCAGTTTCCCGGCGTTGCAGGGCCAGGGCGGCGATGCCAACAAGATGCAGAAGGCCTTCGCCAAGTACGACGTGCAGCGCACCATCACCAGGAAGAACATGAGCAAGCAGCAGCTGGAACGGTTCTTCAGCACCGAACTGCGCGACCTGGTGCGCAGCAACAAGGTGAACACCGTGCTGGTGTGGTACGCCGGGCACGGGCGCACCGTAGGCGGCAAGAGCTACTGGATCCCCGTGGATGCCCGCAAGGACGACATCTACACCTTCTACAACTACGGTCCGCTGAAGAAGCTGATCGAGAACTACAGCGAGTCCGTCACGCACACGCTGGTGGTGAGCGACGCCGCCGGCTCGGAGGCCAGCTTCTACGACCTCACCCGGTAGCCGATGCGCGCCGCCCTGTTCGCCCTGCTGCTCGGATCGACCCTGCCGGTGGCCGCGCAACGCTTCTACTTCGAGCGCCTCGACATGCGCAACGGCCTTCCCTCGGGCAACGTGTACGCCGTGGTGCAGGACAGCACGGGCCTGGTGTGGCTGGGTACGGAGGACGGCCTTGCGAGCTTCGACGGCCGCGAGCGGACCGGCATCGCGACGTACGGAACCGAGGAAGGCACCGCTGCCAAGGGCGTTCGCTGCCTGCTGATCGACCGCAGCGGCCGCCTTTGGGCGGGCCACACCGGGGGCGGTATCACCCTGCACCACGGCACCACCTTCGCCACCCTGCCCATCCCTGGCGAGCCGCTCACCTCCGACATCACCGCCCTGGTGCAGGACGCCGACGGCGCGGTGTGGGCCGCGACCATGGGGCAGGGGGCCCTGCGCATCGTTCCCGCCCCGGACAACGGCGCACCCACCGTGGAGCGCTTCGGGCATGACCAAGGGCTGCTGGACCATCTGGTGGACGCCCATCGCTTCCGCGACGGCACCCTCGCCTTCCTGGAGGATGGCGGGACACTGAAGCAATGGGACCCCGCCGCCAGGCGGTTCACCTCCGTGGAATGGAAAGGCCTGGAGGACGTGCTGGGCATAAGCGCCCTGTACGAGGACTCGCACGGGCGGCGGTGGCTGGGCACACAGGCCAGCGGCGCCTTCGTGCTGGACCCGCGCAGCGGCCAGGTGGTCGTTCACAACGGCACCAACGGGCTGCCCAGCGACTTCGTGACCTGCTTCGGTGAGGATGCCGTGGGCCAGGTGTGGGTGGGCACCTGGGGCGGCGGTGCCGCGGTGATCGGGCTCAACGGGACCCGCCGCCAATACCGTCCCGGCAACGGGTTGGAGGGCGTGCTGATCCGGCGGATCGCCCGCGACCGCGAGGGCAACATGCTGCTGGCCACCAACGACCGCGGGCTCAACATCTTCAAGGGCGAACGCTTCCTCAACCTGCTGGAGCAGGATGGGCTGCCGGACCAGCAGGTGTGGGCCGTGCTGGAAGACCGGGCAGGGCGCATCTGGTTCGGCACCGACGGCGGCGTGAGCATCCTGGACCCCCGGGTGCAGGGCACCGGGATGATCAAGAACCTGCAGACCGTACGCACCGCGCGCGTCCGGGCCATGGCCTTGGGCGGCAACGGCAACGTCTGGGTGGGCACCGAGAACGACGGGCTGGTGGAGCTCGACCCGGTGGCCTTCCAGCCCGTGCCGCACCCGGACCTGGACGTGCTGATCCCCCGCGGCAAGGTGACCGCCCTGGCCGTCGGCAAGGCGGGCGAGCTGTACATCGGCACCATCACCGGCCTGCGCCGCTACACCGAAGGCACTCCGCCCATGGTGTACAGCGAGGAGGACGGTGTGCCCAGCACACCGGTGACCGCCCTGTACTGCGACGACCGCGGCACCGTATGGGCCGGCAGCAAGGACCGTGGCATCACCCGCATCGACCAGGGGAAGGCCCGGCCCATGGACCTGGGCAGGAGCCTGACCCCCACCGCCTTTGCGCAGGACGCGAACGGTCGCCTGTGGGTCGGCACCCGCAACCAGGGCCTGGTGGTGCTTGCCGATGGGCGCGAGGAGCACAACTGGACGCAGGCCGACGGGCTCCTGGACAACACGGTGCGTTCGCTGCTGCGCGATGCGCGCGGCGACCTGTGGATCGGAACGGTGAACGGTCTCAATTGCCGACGCAAGGACCAGGACGGCTTCCTTCCTTTCACCGAACGCTCAGGCTTCATCGGAGTGGAGGCCAAGCCCGGAGCCGCCTGCCTCACCGGCGCTGGCGACCTGTGGTTCGGCACGGCCCGCGGCGCCACGCGTGTGGTGCCCGGCATGGGCGAAGGCACGCCCACCCCGCCGATCACGGCCCTGCGCGGCTTCAGCGTGAACCTTCAGGAACGGCCCATGGAACAGGACCTGCGCCTGGCCCACGACGAACGATCGATCCGCATCCACTACGGCACGGTGAGCCTGACCGACCCCGGGGCCGTGCGCTACAGCACCTTCCTGGAGGGGCTCGATCCCGACTGGCAGCCGATGACCACGGCCACCGAGGCCTTCTTCCCGGCCCTGCCGCCCGGGCACTACACCTTCCGGGTGAAGAGCATCAACCACGCCGGGCTGTGGAGCGCACCGGCCAGCCTGTCCTTCACCGTCCTGCCGCCCTGGTACCGCACGTGGTGGTTCTACACGGCGTTCACGGCCTTCATCGCCTTGGTGCTCTTCAGCTGGGTGAAGGTGCGTGAACGCCAGCTGCGCGCCCGCAATCAGCTCCTGGAGACCAAGGTGGAGGAACGCACCGCCGAGGTACGCGCCCAGAGCCGCGAGATCGAACACCAGAAGGGACGCATCGAGGACCTGCTGCTCAACATCCTGCCCAAGGAGGTGAGCGAGGAGCTCAAGGACAAGGGCAGCGCCACCGCCCGCCGCCACGAAGCCGTCACCGTGCTGTTCACCGACATGAAGGGCTTCACCAGGGCCGCCGAGAACATGAGCCCCGAGGAGCTGGTGAACGAGCTGGACGAGTGCTTCATCCGATTCGACGAGATCACGGTGCGCTACGGGATCGAGAAGATCAAGACCATCGGGGACAGCTACATGTGCGCTGCCGGCGTGCCCGTGGCCGACCCGCACCACGCGGTGAAGTGCGTGCTTGCGGCCCTGGAGGTGCGCGACCTGATGGACGAATGGCGGCGCCAGCGCGAGGCCAAGGGCAAGGCGCCATGGTCCCTGCGCATCGGGGTGCACAGCGGCCCGGTGGTGGCCGGTGTGGTGGGCCGGCGCAAGTTCGCGTACGACATCTGGGGCGACACGGTGAACACCGCCAGCCGCATGGAAAGCAGCGGCGAACCGGGTGAGGTGAACATCAGCGGCTCCACCTACCTGCTGGTCAAGGACCGGTTCGAGTGCGTACACCGGGGCCGGGTGGAGGCCAAGAACAAGGGGGCCATCGACATGTACTTCGTGCGGCGGATCCTTCCGGCCTTCAGCGCCGATGCGGCCGGGGGCCGGCCCCATGCACGGTTCCTCCAGGAGCTCGGACTGCCTTCAGCCGCCGAGCAGCTCGCGTAGCTCGGCGAGCATCATGGCGGTGGCGCCCCACACCACCTGGCCGCCCAGGGCGAAGTAGGGCACCTCGGTGTCGCGCCTCAGGAGACGGACGTATTGGTTGCGGACACGCAGCACATCGGGGCGCATCAGCTCGGCCAGCGGCACTTCCAGCAGGGCCTGCACCTCCCGCGGGTCGGGCCGGGTGGGGCCCAACTCCCGGGCCAGGGCCACGAAGGGCGTCACCAACGACCGGCTCGGGGGGATGTACACCTGCGACAGGGAGCCCAGCACCTGCAGGTCCGCAGGCGTGGCGCCGGTCTCCTCGCGGAACTCCCGGAGCGCCGTGGCACGCAGGTCGCTGTCCGCCACTTCGCGCCGACCGCCGGGGAAGCTCACCTGGCCACTGTGGACGCCATCGTACTCCGGTCGGCGCATCAGCAGCAAGTGCGGCTCCTCTTGGCGCGGGTACAGCAGGGCCAGCACCGCACTTTCGCGCGGGGCATCGTCGGCGCGCAGGGCGGCCAGCAGCTCGGCGCTGGTGTAGCCGCTGCGCGCCAGGAAGGCCGTGTGGCCGGGCAGGGGGCCGCGCAGGGCCTCGGCAAGCCGGGCATGCACGACGTCCAGCGTCATCGCGACAGGTCCTTCACCAGGGCCTCGGCCTTGGACTTGTACGCATGGCGCGGCCGGGCGGCGATGGCCCGGGCGCCCTCCAGCGCGCGGTCGTGCTGCCCGCTGCACAGCCAGCACAGCACGGTGTACCACGCCGCCGCCTCATCGTAGTCGTTGCGCGCCGAGGTCTCGATGAAGTCCAGTTGCAGTTCGGCATCGTAGGGCCGGCCCGCGCCCAGCAGCGCACTCGCCAGCAGCATGCGCACCTGCTCCTCGTTGGGCGCATCGTGGAGCTCGGCCTCCAGCACGGGGATGGCGGCGGTGAGGTCGCCGGCGTTGTAGCGCGCCATGGCGTCCAGCAGGGCTGCGTTCTGCGCGGTGCGCGCCCGTCCGCCGATCAGGTCGGGGAAGGGTTCGTAGTGCCTTGTGCAGGGATCCGCGGGTCCGGTGCATGCGGCCAGGACCATCAGCAACAGCAGCAACAACAACGGGGCCGGATGGCGCATGGCGCGAAGGTACCGTGCGCCCCGGCCGCGGTGCTACCGTCCCAACGGCCGCCACCACCGTTGCCCGCGCAGGCGGTGCTGCGCGGCATCCCACGACAGGAGCACACGCGTGGCCCGGCCCACCAGGTGATCCGCCGGCACGAAGCCCCAGTGCCGCGAGTCGGCGCTGTTGTGCCGACTGTCGCCCAGCACGAAATAGTGGTCCTGGGCGATCACCGCCTTGGTGGCCGGTCGGCCGTCCAAGAGCAGCCCGTCGCGCCCCACCTCGAGCACATGCCCTTCGTGGCGGGTGAGGATCCGGTCGTACAGCGGCAGTTGGGCGGGGTCGAGGGACACGCTGTCGCCGGCGGCGGGAACGCGCAGCGGGCCGTAGGCGTCGCTGCTCCACGGATGGAAGGGGCTGAAGGGGAACAGGTGGCGTGCCGGTCGCCGGCTCAGGCTCATGGGTTCGGCGCCGCGAACGCCCGGCACCCGGACCAGCCGTTGCTCCAGGACGGGGTTGAGGGGGAGCTCCAGCTGGCGCTCGCCGGCGCTCACGAACGCACGGGGCAGCCCGATGGCTTCCGCGATGCTGTCCAACGATGTGCCCGGCGCGATGCGCACAAGGTGACGGCGCGTCTCACCGGGCCAGGGTGGAAGCGGCCTCCCGTTCACCAGCACCAGGCCGGCGCGCAGCTCCACGGTGTCGCCGGGCAGGCCCACCACGCGCTTCACCAGCAGCTGGCGCCGCCGCACCGCCCGGTCGTCCTGCGCCGGGTCGCGGAACACCAGCACATCCCCGCGCGATACGCCCGTCCACACCGGCCAGCGCTGCACCAGCAGCAGGTCGCCGGGCACCAGCGTGGCGAACATGCTGGTGCTCTGCACGATCACCCAGCGCAGCACCACGGCATGCACCACGACCATCAGCAGCAGGGCCTGCACGAAGGCCCGGGTCCAGGGACCCAGCCGCGACCAACGGTGCCATAGTGCGCGCATCGCCCAAAGCTCGGCGATCGGCGGGGCTCACTCCAGGCCGTTGCGCACCACGGTGAACAGGCGCTTCCAGCGGATACCGGTGTAGGGGTCCTTGGTGAACCACACCAGCACGGCCTTGCCCACCACGTGATCGTGCGGCACGAAGCCCCAGAAACGCGCATCCTGCGAGCGGTGGCGGTTGTCGCCCATCAGCCAGTAGTAGTCCTGCTGGAAGGTGTAGCTGGTGGCCGGGGCGCCGTTGATCAGGATGCGATCGCCCTCCACGCGCAGGTCGTTGTGCTCGTACACGCGGATCGCACGTTCGTACAGGGGCAGGTTGGCCGTGGTCAGCGCCACGGTGGCCCCGGCCTTGGGGATCCACAGCGGGCCGAAGTTGTCCTCGGTCCAGTCGTAGGCCGGGTGGTTGGGGAAGTAGGGCAGCTTGTGGTAGGGCGAGCTGTAACCCTTGGGATGGTCCTGCCGGGCCATGCTCACCACGTTGCCGAAGCCCTTGAGCTTGTTCGCGTTGGCCTCGGTGAGCGGGATGCTCACCCCGCCGTTCTCACCGGGCGAGAGGTCGTCCGGGCTGATGTCGTACTGCTCTTTCAGCATGCGCTCGTTGAAGCGGTCCTTCAGGATGAACTCGTAGGCGTACTGGGCCATTTCGGGCACGTGCTGTTCCACACCGTTCACATGGACGAGACCGCCGCGCACCTCCACGGTGTCGCCCGCCACGGCCACGCACCGCTTGATGTAGTTCTCCTTCTTGTCCAGCGGCCGCACCAGGATGCCGCCGGTGGGCATCTGCCGCACCTGGCCGTCCACCAGGTTCAGCATGCGGTAGTTCGGGTCGTGGATCTTGTCGCGGCCGTGGTCGCGCACCAGCTGGTAGTAGCTCTGGTTCTGGAAGTTGGCCACCACGGTGTCACCCTCCGGGAAGTTGAACACCACCGCATCGCCTCGTTCCGGCTTGCCGAAACCGGGCAGCCTGCGGTAGGGCTGGCTGAACCAGGTGACGAAGCTGGGCGTGCTGGCCGTGAGCGGCATGGTGTGGTGCGTGAAGGGGAAGGTGAGCGGGGTCATCGGCATGCGCGGCCCGTAGCTCAGCTTGCTCACGAACAGGTAGTCGCCCACCAGCAGGCTCTTCTCCATGCTGGGCGTGGGGATGGTGAAGGCCTCGAAGGTGAAGGTGCGGAACACCGTGGCCACGATCACGGCGAACAGGATGGCATCGCCCCACTGGCCCAGCAGTCCGCGCTTGCGCTGTGCCACCGGGATCGGGCCCACGTACGCATGCTTGGGCGAGAAGGCCAGCTGCGGGACCTTCACCCAGGGCAGCAGCGTCATCACCAGGTGGTCCTTGAAGTTGCGTTCGCCCAGGGTGATGCTGAGGTTCACGTTCATGATGATGAACATCAACAGGTTCACGCCGGGCACCAGGAACAGGAAGATCCACCACCAGGGCTTGCCGCTCAGCTTCAGCCAGATGAGGAGGTTGTAGCCGGGCACGAGGCCTTCCCAGGCCTTGCGGCCGGCTTTCACGAAGTACTTCCACAGGCAGCCGAACAGGACGGCGAAGTAGGCGAGGAGGAAGAGGTAGGGGATCATCAGGCTGCGAAGGTGCGCAAGGATCGGCCAGCGGCCATGCACGGATGGATGAGCGGGGTGGGGAAGGGGGCCAACGGGCGGTCAGGGCCGGCCCAGCACATCGTCCATGGTGAACAGCCCGCGGCGCTGCGGGCCGCCACCGGCCAGCCATTCCGCCGCCAGCACGGCACCGGTGGCGAAGCCCCCGCGGCCGAAGGCCTCGTGCGTGAGGATGATCCGGTCGTCCGCGCCGGTCCATTGCACGCTGTGCTTGCCGGGCACCTCGCCCTTGCGCTCGCTGTGGATGGGCACCGGGGCCGGGGATCCTTCCGCGGTCGCGGCGGGCGGAGCGGTGTCGTCGGCCGGAGCGAGGGACCAGCCCGCGTAGGCGGTGTGCTGCAGGTCGATGTCGCGGGCCAGGGTGATGGCCGTGCCGCTGGGTGCATCGAGCTTGTGCACGTGGTGCACCTCGTCCACCCGCACCCGGTACCCGTCGCGACCGTCCATCAGGCCGGCCAGCAGGCGGTTGATGCGGAAGAAGAGGTTGACGCCGATGCTGAAGTTGCTCGCCCAGAGCACCGCGCCCTCCTCCGTGCCCACCAGCGTGCGCACCTCGGGCAGGCGGTCGTACCAGCCCGTGGTGCCCACCACCACCGGTACGCCGGCACCCACGCACAGGCGGATGTTGTCCACGGCGTGCGCCGGCCGGCTGAACTCGATGGCCACGTCGCAGCCGGTGGGCGGCGCGCCGGCGTTGGCCGAGCCCACCTTCAGGGCGATGGCATGGCCGCGGCGCAGGGCCGTTTCTTCGATGGCGCGGCCCATGCGGCCGGTGCCGTAGAGTGCGATCTTCATGCGGTGAAGGTCGGGAGCGGCACGCTCACCACCCCACGCACACCGTCAAACCCACCGCCCGCTGCGCCGCCAGGTCCAGCCCGGGGCGCAATTGCAGGCTCAGGTCGTCACCCACGTCGAACCGCACGAAGTGCGCGTCCACCGTGGCATCAACGATGTTGAGCACGTACACCAGCGCCAGGCCCGCATAGCTCAGGTCCATCCAGCGGCGGTAGGTGTCGGCCACATCGCGGACGGCCGCGGCCGAGTAGGCGCCGTTGAACTCGTCCACCGTGGCGGGGTCGTTGTCCACCAGGGCGATGTAGGCCTTCTTGTAGCGCTGATACTCCCGGGTGTTGTTCACGATGAAGTAGGCCGATACGCCCAGGCCGGCGGCCACGATGGGCACCTTCCAGTACTTGCGGTTGTAGATCTGTCCCGCGCCGGGCAGCAGTGCACTGTACAGGGCCGCCCGGCCGGGCTTGTGGCGCAGGCGCCAGTTCGGAACGCTGTCCGCCGCGGTGGTGTCGCGTTGTGCGCGCAGCCCTGCGGCCAGGGGGAGCAGGAGCAGCAGCAGCAGGCAGCGGCGCATGGCGGGGCTCAACTGCCCAGCTTGGCCAGCAGGGCCGCCAGTTCGTCGCCGTTGCGGAAGACGATCTCGATGCGGCCCCTGCCCTGGGCGTTCTGCTTCACGGCGACCTTGGTGCCGAAGCGCTGGCTGAGCTGTTTGGCGGTCTGCTTGTGCAGCGCACCGCTCAGCTTGGAGGTGCCGGAAGGCACGGGCCCGCGTTTGGCGGTGCGGGCCAGGTCCTCCACCTCGCGCACGCTGAGCTGGCTTTCCACGATGCGGCGGTACAGGTCCACCTGGCGGTCGGGGTCGCTCAGGGCCAGCAGGGCGCGGGCGTGGCCCATGCCGATCTGCCGCTGGCGGATGCCCAGTTGCACTTCGGGCGGCAGTTTCAGCAGGCGCAGGTAGTTGGTCACCGTGCTGCGGTCCTTGCCCACCTTTTCGCTCAGCTGCTCCTGGGTGAGCTTCACCTCGTCGATCAGGCGCTCGAAGCTGATGGCCACCTCGATGGCGTCCAGGTCCTCGCGCTGGATGTTCTCCACCAGGGCCATCTCCAGCATGGCCTCGTCGTTGGCGATGCGGATGTAGGCGGGGATCTCGGTGAGCCCTGCGGCCTGGCTGGCACGGAAGCGGCGTTCGCCGCTGATCAGCTGGTACTTGTCGTAGCCCACCTTGCGCACGGTCACCGGCTGGATGACGCCCAGCTGGCGGATGCTGAGGCTGAGCTCGGTGAGCGCCTCGGGGCTGAAGTGCGTGCGGGGCTGGAAGGGGTTGGGCTCGATGTGCGCCACGGGGATCGCGGCCACGTGGCCGGTGCTCCGCGCCGGTGCGCCGCCGGCCACGGCCAGGTCGCCGCCGGTGGGCCGTTCGGTGACCTCGGCGCCACTGTCCTCCAGGAGGGCGCTCAGGCCGCGCCCCAGGCCGCGTTTCTTGGTCATTGTTCCTCGGGGATGGCGATCACGCGCTCCGAACCGGGGATGCGCGTCATGTCGTTCTTCTGCAGGATCTCGCGCGCCAGGTTCAGGTAGTTCACCGCCCCCTTGCTGCTGGCATCGTGCATGATGATGGTCTGGCCGTGGCTCGGCGCCTCGCCCAGGGCCACGTTGCGGTGCACCACCGTGTCGAACACCAGTTGCTGGAAGTGGGTCTTCACTTCCTCCACCACCTGGTTGGCCAGGCGCAGCCGGCTGTCGTACATGGTGAGCAACATGCCCTCGATCACCAGTTCGGGGTTGAGGCGCTGTTGCACGATCTTGATGGTGTTGAGCAGTTTGCCCAGGCCTTCCAGGGCGAAATACTCGCACTGCACCGGCACGATCACGCTGTCGGCCGCCGTCAGCGCGTTCACCGTCACCAGGCCCAGGCTGGGGCTGCAGTCGATGATGATCAGGTCGTACTGGTCACGTAGCGGGTCGAGCACCTTCTTCATCTGGCGCTCGCGCTCGGCCATGTCGATCATCTCGATCTCGGCGCCCACCAGGTCGATGTGGCCCGGCAGCAGGTCCAGGTTGGGGTTCGAGGTGGTGAGCACCACGTCGCTGGCCGGGGTGCCGTTGATGATGCATTCGTAGATGCTGGCCTTCACTTGGCGCGGGTCGAAGCCCACCCCGCTGGTGGCATTGGCCTGCGGATCGGCGTCCACCAACAGGGTGCGGCGCTCCAGCACGCCGAAACAGGCGGCCAGGTTGATGGCGGTGGTGGTCTTGCCCACGCCGCCTTTCTGGTTCACGATGGCGATGATCTTGCCCATGGGTGTGGACCGGCCGCGGAGCGCTCCGTACAAAACGTTGGGTCAACGGCTACGGTCGGCGCAAAGAAGGGCAGGGGAGACCGCTGGACGCTGTTGATAAACGGACGATTTTTGAACAACCCGCTGTCGGCGCGGTCCGGCCGTGGTCCTCAGGGTTCCTTCCGGTCCAGATCGTCGAAGTCCAGGTCGGTGAACGAGGCGCCACCTTCGGCCGGCGGTGCGGCATCGGGGTCGCGCGGGGGCTGGTCGGCCTGGTACTGGCCGGTGGCCCGCAGGCGCTCGATCTCGTCAAAGGCGTCGTGCAGGCCGTCCAGGAACTTGTCGAAGTCCTCCTTGTAGAGGAAGATCTTGTGCTTTTCGTAGGTGGCCGTACCGTCCGCGTTGCTGTGCTTCTTGCTTTCGGTGATGGTGAGGAAGAGGTCGCGACCCCGCGTGCTCTTCACATCGAAGAAATAGGTCCGCTTCCCGGCCCGCACGGCCTTGGAATACACATCCTCACGATCGTCGGCCATGGGTGGATGCCTCTACCGGCAACCAAAGATAAAAGCCGGCCCGGACGATGCAAGGGGCGCCTCAGTCCTGGCGGGCCTCCTCCAACAGCTGCTCCTGGTGCAGGCGGGCGTAGGCACCGCCCCGGGCGAGCAGGGTGGTGTGGTCGCCCTCTTCCACCACCCGCCCGTGGTCCAGTACCAGGATGTGGTCCGCATCCTGCACGGCGCTGATGCGGTGGCTGATGAGCACGGTGGTGCGCCCGCTGTCGCGCTGGGCCCGCAGGTCGCGGAGGAAGGCGGCCTCGGTGGCCGTGTCCACCGCGCTCAGCGGGTCGTCCAGGATCAGGATGCGGGGCCGGGTGGCCAGGGCCCGTGCGATGCTCACCCGCTGTTTCTGGCCGCCACTGAGGGTGATGCCCCGTTCGCCCAGTAGGGTGTCGTAGCCCTTGGGGAAGCCCGCGATGTTGTCGTGCACCTGGGCCTGCCGCGCGGCATCCTCCACCCGCCGCGGGTCCACCGCGTCGAGCCCGAAGGCGATGTTGTCGGCGATGCGCTCGCTGAACAGGAACACGTCCTGGGGCACATGCCCGATGTGCCGACGCAGTTCCGCCAGGTGGTAGTGTGGCAAAGGCACCCCGTCGATGAGCACGCGGCCCGCGGTGGGGTCGTAATGGCGGATCAGCAGGTCGGCCACGGTGCTCTTGCCCGACCCCGTATGGCCCACGATGGCCAGGGTGCCGCCGGGAGGCACGTGGAAGCTCACGTCGTGCAACGCGTCGATGCCCGTGTCCGGATAGGTGAAGCTCACGTGCTCGAACCGCAGCTCGCCCCGCACATCCTTCGGCACCAAGGGCCCCGGACGCACGGCGGGGCGTTCCTGGAGGAACTCGTTGATGCGTTCCATGCTGGCGCTGGCCTGCTGCACCAGCGACACCACCCAGCCCACCGAGGCGAAAGGCCAGGTGAGCATGTTCACGTAGATGATGAACTCGGCGATGTGGCCCACGGTGACCGTGGGGTCGCCGGCGATGATCATGCGCCCGCCCACGAACACGGTGAGCACCGAGCTGATGCCGATCAGCAGCCCGATGGCGGGCATGAACACGGCATCCACCCGGGCCTGGGCCAGGCTCAGGGTGCGGTAGCGCGCGCTGCCGGCGCGGAACCGCTCGGCGGCGTGGCCCTCACGCGCGTAAGCCTTCAGCACCCGGATGCCGCTGAAGGACTCCTGCGCCAGGGTGCTCAGTGCGCTCTGCTGCCGCTGCACGTCCAGGCTGCGCCGGTTGATGAGGTCGCTCACCCGGTAGATCGCCAGGCTCATCAAGGGCAGCGGCAGCAGCGTCCACAGGGTGAGCTCGGGGTTCACCGAGAGCATGAAGCCGATGCATAGCACGAACAGCACCACCAGGTTGGCCGTGTACATCACCGCGGGGCCCAGGTACATGCGCACCTTGCCCACGTCCTCGCCGATCCGGTTCATCAGGTCGCCGGTGCTGTGGCGCTTGTAGAAGGCCCGGTCCAGCGACTGGTAGTGTTCGAAGACCACGTTCTTCAGGTCGTACTCGATCAGGCGGCTCATCACGATGATCGTCTGCCGCATGAAGAACATGAACAGGCCCTTGAGCAGGGCGAACACCAGGTAGAGCGCGGCCAGCAGCAGGGCGCACCGGGTCACGGTGATGGCGATGGCCTCCGGGTCGTGCAGGTCGTTCAGCAGGTCGTGAAGGTCCAGGCCGGTCCATCCGGTCCACAGCTGCAGCGTGGCGGGCACGGCCAGCGAGCGCTCGGCCGGGGGGCGTTGCGCTTGGGCGAGGCCGGCGGCCACCAGGTCCACCGCTTCGCGCACCACCTGGGGGCTGTACACGGCGAACAGGTTGCTGAGCACGATGAAGAGGAAGCCCAGCAGCAACCGGCCCCGGTAGCGGCGGAAGTAGGGGTTGAGCGCGAGGAGCGGTCGCATCGGGGAGCGGCGAACGTGCTAAGTTTGCGCCGCCGCAGAGGACAGGCCCGTCAAAGGTAGCCGCCATCCCGGCCTTCCGCGGTCCCTGTTCCCCCCAGCATCCGAGCCATGGGCACCACCACCGCCAAGACCGCCGAGACCTCCGCGATCATCGGCCGCATGGAGCAGCACGACCACGAGGAGGTGCTCTTCTGCTTCGACCGCGCCACCGGCCTGCGGGCCATCATCGCCATCCACGACACCACCCTGGGGCCCGCCCTGGGCGGCACGCGCATGTGGCCCTACGCCACCGAGGCCGAGGCCGTGAGCGATGTGCTGCGCCTGAGCCGCGGCATGACGTACAAGAGCGCGTTGGCCGGGCTGGACCTGGGCGGGGGCAAGGCCGTGATCATCGGCGACGCACGCAAGGACAAGACCGAGGCCATGTTCCGGCGGTTCGGCCGCTTCGTCCACAGCCTCAACGGCCGCTACATCACGGCCGAGGACGTGGGCATGAGCACCGCCGAGATGGTGAACATCCGCAAGGAGACCCCGCACGTGGCCGGCCTGCCCGTGGAGATCGGCGGCAGCGGCGATCCGAGCCCGGTGACGGCCTACGGGGTGTTCTGCGGCATGCGCGCCGCCGCCAAGACGGCTTACGGCAGCGACAGCCTCAGCGGCCGCAAGGTGGCCATCCAGGGCGCGGGCAACGTGGGGCGCAACCTGGCCGCCCACCTGGTGAAGGACGGCGCACAGGTCTTCCTCACCGACATCCACGACGAGAAGCTCGCCGCCATCAAGGCCGAGCTGCCCGCCATCACCCTGGTGAAGCCCGCCGAGATCTACGACCTGGACATGGACATCTATTCGCCCTGTGCGCTGGGCGCCACGGTGAACGATGAGACCCTGGCCAAGCTCAAGTGCAGCGTGATCGCCGGTGCCGCCAACAACCAGCTGGCCAACGAGGCCGTGCACGGCCCGGAGGTGATGCGCCGCGGCATCCTCTACGCCCCCGACTTCCTGATCAACGCCGGCGGCATCATCAACTGCGCGTGGGAGCGCAAAGGCTACGACCGCAAGGCGGCCCTGATGCAGACCGAGGGCATCTACCACACGGCCCTGGCCATCTTCAAGCGCAGCGCCGAGGAGGGCATCCCCACCTACCTGGCCGCCAACCAGGCCGCCGAGCAACGCGTGCGCAGCATCCGCCAGGCCGGCCTGCGCTCCTGAGCATCCCGCACGCAACGCCCCGCACCTATGCTCAACCGGCGCTACCTGCGCATCAAGGTGTACCAGTCGCTCTACGCCTTCTGGCAGAGCGACTCCTCCAGCGCCGCACGCATCGAGAAGGAGCTCTTCCTGAGCATCGACCGCACGTTCGACCTGTTCGTCTCGCTGCTGCTCACCTTCGGCGAGCTGCGCCGCGCAGGCGAGATGCGCATCGAGGAACGACGCCTCAAGCGCCTGCCCACCCCGGAGGACCTCAACCCCAACCGCCGTTTCGTGGACGGCACCCTGCTGAAGGCCATCACCTCCTCCGCGGTGCTGGAGGCCGAGGCCGGCAAACGCAAGCTGGGCTGGATGGGTGAGGGCGAGATCTTCCAGCGGATCCTCAAGCAGCTGGACCAGGACGAGCGGTTCAAGGCCTACCTGGCCACGTCTGCGGACGACCTGCGGGCCGAACAACAATTCCTGCTGCACCTCTTCGTGGAACATGTGGCCAACCTGGAGGCCCTGCACGACCATTTCGAGGCGCGCAGCATCCACTGGCTGGAGGACCTGGACCTGGCCTGTGCCCTGGTGAAGCGCGTGCTGGAGTCGTTGCGCGCACCGGAAGCCTTCGAGCCGGCGGTGTTGGAGGTGCTGGCCGCACCCGAAGGCGAACGCACGTTCGTGAGCACCCTCTTCCGCAAGAGCATCGAACAGGGCGAGGAGCACGGGCGCTTGATCGCCGAGAAGGCCGCCAACTGGGAGGCCGACCGCATCGCCCTGAGCGACATGATCCTCATGCGCATGGCCCTCACCGAGGCCCGCACCTTCGAGGACATCCCCGTGAAGGTGACCCTCAACGAGTACATCGAGGTGGCCAAGGCCTACAGCACGCCCAAGAGCAAGGCCTTCATCAACGGCATCCTCGACAAGCTGTTCCAGGAGCTCAAGGAGCAGGGCGGCATCCACAAGGTGGGCCGGGGCCTGCTCGAAAGCTGACCATGGACACCCGCGCCCATTGCCGCATCCGTTGTACGCCCGGTGCATCCCTGGCCCGGGCGGGCCGGTCGTGGCTGTTGCTGGCCCCCCTGGCCCTGCTGGGCGCGTGCCGCATCACCGACCACAGCGAGCGCGGACCGGAGGACGTGGACCCCACCGCCCTGGACGGCCGGATCTCCGGGAGCGGCGAGGCCGAAGGCCCGCTGGCCGTCATGACCTTCGACAGCACGCTGCTCCACCTGGGCCGCATCGCACAAGGCGCGGTGGTGGAGCGCACCTTCAGCTTCCGCAACACCGGCCAGGGACAACTGGTGATCGCCGACGTGCGCGGCAGCTGCGGCTGCACCGTGGGCAAGGACTGGCCGCGGCAGCCCATCGCACCAGGCGGCTCGGGGACCATCACCGTCTCCTTCGACAGCGAAGGGCGCGAAGGGATGCAGGAGAAGACCGTTTCCGTGGTGGCCAACACCCGGCCGCCCACCACCATCCTCACCATCCAAGGCGAGGTGCTCACCCCGCTTCCTAACCCCTGAACACTACCAAGCGCATGATGTTCCCCCTTTCCTTCCCCCTGCAGGCCACCGGCCAACAGAGCCCTTACGGTTTCTGGGTCATGATGGGCCTGATGATGGTCGTCTTCTATTTCTTCATGATCCGGCCGCAGCAGAAGAAGGCCAAGGAGGCCCGCAAGTTCCGCGAGTCCATCCAGAAGGGCATGAAGGTGGTCACCATCGGCGGGGTGCACGGCAAGGTGGCCGAAGTGAACGAGAAGACGGTGCTGCTGGAGGTGGACACCAACGTGAAGATCCGGTTCGAGAAGAGCGCCCTGGCCCTGGACAGCTCCCAGCAGCTGAACGAGGAGACCGTCAAGGCCGGCTGAGGCGCGACGGGGCATGCACGCCGGTCCCCGCGACCGGCCCAAGGGATAGGGCCAACACGCACGGACGACCATGCTGAAGATCGGCATCACCGGCGGCATCGGCAGCGGAAAGTCCACCGTGGGCCGGATGTTCCAAGTGCTCGATGTGCCCGTGTTCGAGGCGGATGCCGAAGGGAAACGCATCCTGGCGGACGATCCGGACGTGCGCGCCGCAGTGACCGCCGCGTTCGGTGCCGACGCCTACCCGCAAGGCCGGCTGGACCGCCACCACCTGGCGGGGATCATCTTCGCGGACCCCGTGGCGCGCGAAAAGCTGAACGCCATCGTACACCCTGCGGTACGCACCGCCTTCGGCCGTTGGGCGGCGGACCAGGAAGCCCCCTACGTCCTGATGGCCTCCGCGTTGCTGGTGGGCAGCGGCGGGGCCCGGGCACTGGACGGGTTGGTGCTGGTGACCGCCCCGGAAACCCTGCGGTTGCAACGGGTGATGGCCCGCGACGACGCCGACGAGCACGCGGTGCGGGCCCGCATGGCGGCCCAGTTGCAGGAGGAGGAGATGCGTGCCGCGGCGGACCATGTGATCGTCAACGACGACCGGCGGCCGGTGATCCCCCAGGTGCTGGAGGTGCACCAGGCCCTGTTGCAACGCGCGACGCGATGAGCGGGATGGAACCGGTGCCCGGGGCGCGTACGGCGCGCGTGCTCGCCCTGCTGAGCCTGCCTGCGGCACTCCTGGCGCAGCTGGTGGTCCCGGCCCTGCTTATGGCGCTGTGCGCCCTGGTCCTGGCCATGCGTGCCAAGGCGCGTGCCGTGGCACATCCGCATCGGCACGGCCCGCAGGGCCTGCGGCAGGCACAACGCAGCATCGCGATCGCGGTCGCGGGAGCGGTCCTCAGCGCGCTGCTGTGGGTGCTGTATGCGGCAGGGGCGCTGCCCTGAGGGGATCAGGCGCGGGCCGCGCGCACCGGGTGGTTCACGGCCATCGACACGCGTTCCACGCCGAAGCCGTCGATCAACCGTTCCAGCAGCGCGGCCGTGGCGCGGGCATCGTTCAGCGCACGGTGCCGCCCGGTGAAGGGGATGCCGAAGTAGCGGCACATCTCGCCCAGGTTGTGGTGCGTGAGCTGCGGCACCAGCTGCCGGCTGAGGCGTTCGGTGCACAGGGCGGGCCGCTCGAAGGTCACCCCGGCCCGGGCGCATTCGGCCGAGAGCGCGGCCATGTCGTAGCGTGCGTTGTGCGCCACCATCACGCGGCCCTCGGTCAACAGCAGCAGGCGGGGCACCAGCCGGTGGAAGCGGGGAGCATGACGCAAGGCACGGGCGGAGAGGCCCGTGAGCATCCGGGCGAACGGCGGCACGGGCACGCCGGGGTCCACCAGGGCGCTCCACGCCACCGGCCCGTCCTCGTTCACCAGCACCAGGGCCATTTCCATGATGCGGCCCCGCGTGGGGTCGCCCATCGTGGTCTCCACATCCACCACGGCGTATTGCGCACGGTCCATGGCCGGTTCATACGGCGGGACGATGGGGCGGGTTCCGGGCAGAGGCCGCTTTGGTAACTTGCCCTGCCATGGCTCCGGGAGAAACCATCGAGGTCCGGCTTGCGGTGCTGCAGCTCCGGGCGGACGGCATCGTGGAGATCCGCTTCAAACCCGGCCTGACCACCGACGTGGCCGGCGTGCAGGAAGTGGTGACGGCGCGCCGCCGCATCTGCGGTTCGGGACCACGCCGCGTCATGGTGGTGCTGGCCCCGGATGTGGACTTCGAGCTGGGCACCACCACCACCGACACGGCGCCCATGGTGGCCGACCGGACCGTGGCCGAGGCCACCGTGGCCACCACGGCCCTCAACGAGAAACTGGCCCGCATGTACTACGACTACATCCGGCATCCGTTCCCCACCAGCGTACATACCAGCGAGGCCGAGGCCGTGGCCTGGCTGCTGCAACAGACGTGACCGCATGTTCCGGCGCTTCTCCCTGTTCATGTTCCGGCTGATGGGCTGGCGCATCGAGGACCATCGCCCCAAGGACCTCGACCGCTACATCGTGGTGGTGGCCCCGCACACCAGCAACTGGGACTTCCCCATCGGTCTCTTCGCCCGCAGCATCGCACGCATGGGCGATGTGCGTTACCTCGCCAAGCGGGAGCTTTTCCGTCCGCCGTTCGGCGCGTTGTTCCGCTGGCTGGGCGGGTATCCGGTGGACCGCAGCCAGAAGAACCAGCTCGTGGACCAGGTGGCCGAACTGTTCCGCACGGTGCCGGGGTTCAAGATCGCGATCACTCCGGAAGGCACCCGGAAGCGTGTGGACACCTGGAAGACCGGCTTCTACCACATCGCCGTGAAGGCGCGTGTCCCGATCATCCTGGCCGCCATGGACTACGGCCGCAAGTGCGTCTCCTTCTCCCCGCCGTTCTGGCCTACCGGGGATGTGGACGCCGATGTGGAGTTCATGAAGGCGCACTTCCGCCCGGTGCGCGGCCGCCATCCGGAGCAGGGCGTCCATTGATGGCATCATTCCTGCTACGGAGGTCCACGCCATGCGACCACACCTGATCCCCAGCGTCCTGCTCACCGCCCTGCTGGCCCTGCCCGCCACCGCCCAGACCGTGACCTTCCCGATGCTGGAAGGGGAGAAGGCGGACGGTGCCCGGGTGCAGCTTCCCGATCCGAAGGCCACGGGGTTCACCGTGGTGGGGCTGGCCTACAGCCAGCAGGCCTCGCCCATGTTGGAGGAATGGGCCGAGCCGGCCTTCCTGCGGCTGGTGGCCAAGCACGGGCTCTTCGCCGGCACGTACGAGGCCGACGTGTGGTTCATCCCCATGTTCGTGGGTGGCAACAAGGTGGCGTACGAGCCCAGCATGAAGCGCTTCCGCAAGAGCGCCGATCCGGAGGTGGCCGACCATGTGCTGTTCTACCAGGGCGAGATCGAGCCGTTCGAGCAGGCGCTGGGCCTCGGCAGCAAGGACATCCCGTACTTCTTCGTGCTGGACCGCGAGGGCCGGGTGGTGCATCGCACCGAAGGCGCCTACTCCTTGGAGAAGCTCGACGCCATCGAGGAGGTGTTGATGGAGTGAGCGGTCGCTTACTTTCGCGCCCACTTCCCATCGACCATGCGCACCGCGATCCCCTTCACCGCGCTCTGGGCCCTGTTGTTGGCCGCCTGCACACCGCCGGGCGAAGGCGGCACGCGCAACCCCGCACCGGTCGCCGACCCTCTCACCACCACCGCACAGCAACCCATGAGCAGCAACCCGTCCGAAGGCGTCTTCGCCAAGATCAGCACCAACAAGGGCGTCATCACCATCCGCCTGGAGCACGAGAAAGCCCCGGTGACGGTGGCCAACTTCGTGGGCCTGGCCGAAGGCACGGTGAAGAACACGGCACGGGCGCAGGGGCAGCCGTACTATGACGGGCTCACCTTCCACCGGGTGATCGCCGATTTCATGATCCAGGGCGGGGACCCCACGGGCACCGGCGCCGGCGGCCCCGGCTACGCCTTCCAGGACGAGATCGACCCCACGTTGAAGCACGATCGCGCGGGCATCCTCAGCATGGCCAATGCCGGCCCCGCCACCAACGGCAGCCAGTTCTTCATCACCCACAAGGAAACACCCTGGCTGGATGGCCGCCACGCGGTGTTCGGCCGTGTCACCGCCGGGCAGGACGTGGTGAACGCCATCGCCCAGGGCGACCGCATCGACAGCATCCGCATCGAACGGGTGGGGGAGAAGGCGCAGGCTTTCAACGCCACGGAAGTGCTGGCGGCCAACGCCGGCATGTTCCGCCCGCGCTGACTTCTTCCGCCTCGCATCAAGGCGTAGGCCGATCCGCTCGGTCTTTTGCCGGTTGACCTCTCCGGTGTGATCGTTCCGTAGCTCCGGCCAGGCAACGACCCAGCCTTCGGGTCCTGCGAAAGGATCCCTTCGCACCGCTGGTCCACGCGTTGGGGTGCAATGGTGTTCAACGACGCCCGCGGCCGCCGCCGGGGCCACGACCGCCACCGCTGCGGCCACCGCCCTGACGCGGGGCACCGCCCCGGCGACCACCGCCGTCGCGCCGTTTGGGGGCGTCCGGCCGGTACTCCGGGCCCGGGCCGAAGCCTTCCGGCAGGGGCACCTTGCGCACCGCATAGCCGATGAGCTTTTCGATGCGCCCGAACTCGCGCATCTCCTTGTCGTTGATGAAGGTGACCGCCTGCCCCTTGCGGGCGGCGCGCGCCGTGCGGCCCACGCGGTGCACGTAGTCCTCCGGGTCCTGCGGCACGTCGTAGTTGATCACCATGTCGATGTCGTCGATGTCGATGCCCCGGCTCACCACGTTGGTGGCCACCAGGATGCGCAGCTTCCGGTTCCGGAACCGCAGGAGCACCTCCTCGCGCTCGCTTTGTTCCAGGTCGCTGTGCATGGCCTCGGCGTCGAAACCCTTGCGCTTGAGGTGGCGGGCCAGGTTGCGCACCTCGCTCTTGCGCCCGGCGAAAAGCACGATGCAGCTCGCCTCGGTGGTGCGCAACAGGTGCTCCAGCACGGGTGCCTTCTGCATCTCGTGCACCACGAAGGCCTGCTGGTCCACCCCTTCGGCCGGCTTGCTGAGCGCGATGGTGATCTCCACAGGGTCCTTGAGGATGCGCTTGGTGAGCTCGCGGATCGCGGGCGGCATGGTGGCGCTGAACAGCAGCGTCTGCCGGTCCTCCGGCAGGAAGCTGATGATGCGCATGATGTCGTCGATGAAACCCATGTCCATCATGCGGTCCGCCTCGTCGAGCACCAGGAACTCCAGGCCCTTCACCGGCACGTAGCCCAGGTTGAGGTGGCTGAGCAGCTTGCCCGGGGTGGCGATCACCACTTCGGTGCCGCTGGTGAGGGCCTGCTTCTGCTGGTCGAAGGAGGAGGCATCGCTGCCTCCGTACACGGGGATCGAAGTGATGGGCGTGAAGTAGGCGATGGCCTGCAACTGCTGGTCGATCTGCAGGGCCAGTTCGCGGGTGGGCACCACGACGAGCGCGCGGATGCTGCCCTCCACCTTGGGCCGGTAGCTGTGCACCACGTCCATGATCGGCAGCAGGAAGGCGGCGGTCTTGCCCGTGCCGGTCTGGGCGCAGGCGATCAGGTCACGACCATCGAGCGCGGCGGGGATGGCCTGCTGCTGGATGGGCGTGGGCGTACGGATGCCCATGGCGGAGATGCCCTCGAGCAGGTCGGGGTTGATCCCCAGTTGCGTGAAACCCATGTGCGGTTGCGTGCATCCGGGCACCGGTAGGTCGGTGCGCGGCGCGGCGCGAAGTTAGGTCCCTGGTGGCGCGGGGCTCAGACGGCCGCCCGGAGCGGCGTCCCCCAGGCCGGGATGCGCAGTTCCACGCGCAACCCATCGTCGGTGCCCACGCGCAGTTCCCCGTCCAGTTGCTCGGCAAGCGCCTGCACCAGGTCGTGCCCGAAGCCGCCCGTGGCGATGGTGCCGGCCCCGGCGATGCCCGTCCCGTCGTCCCGGTACAGCAGCCGCAGGCCGTCCTCCCAGGGCCCGAGCACAAGCTCGATCGATCCCTGCCGCCCTTCCGGGAAGGCGTGCTTCAGGGAGTTCATCACCAGTTCGTTCACCAGGAGCCCCAGTGGGATGAGCATGGGCGTGGGCAGCTGGTCCACGGTGCAGGAGACCCGCACGGAAACGCGGTGCTCGGCGGCGAAGCTGCGCACCACGCCCCACACGAGGTCGTTCAGATGCTCGTGCAGCCCGATGCGCCGGAGGTCGTTGGAACGGTAGAGCCGGTCGTGCACCAGGGCCATGGTGCGCACGCGCCGCTCCAGGTCCTCCAGGGCCTCGCGCGAGCCGTGGGAGGGTTCATGCAGGATGCGCAGGCGCACCAGGGTGCTCACCACCTGCAGGTCGTTCTTCACCCGGTGGTGGATCTCGCGCAGCATCAGGTCCTTCTCGCCCTCGGCCACCAGCGACACGGCCAGGCGCGCGTTCTGCCGCTGCAGTTCCAGGTTCTTGGCCTGCAGCTGTTCGCCCTGTTCCCGGATCAGGCGGCTCTTGTGCCGCATGCGCCCGATGGTGCGGCGCACCTGGAACAGGGTGGCGCCGAAGAGCACCACCAGGGCGGTGGTCAGGCCCAGCGACCACATCAGCATGCGCCCGCGGCGGTCGGCCGAGGCGATGATGGCCTCGTTCATGGTGTTGCGTTCGCGCAGCCGGGCGTTGTCCCGGTCGCGTGCGGTCATCTCGTACATGGCCTGCAGGCCCGCCAGCTGCCGCGTCATCTGGGCGTTCAGCAGCGAGTCCTTGAGCCGCATGCGCTGGTCGAGGTAGGCGAGGGCCTCGTGGTCGGCGCCCATGGCGCGGGCCACCTGTTGGCGCAGGTCCAGCAGTTCCAGCCGTGCCCAGCGGTCGCCGGTGCGGTCCAGCAGCAGCTCCAACGAGTCGAGGTGGCGGCCCGCGCTGCGGGCATCGCCGAGGCCGAGGGCCGCACGTGCCTGTTCCTTGCGCAGGGCGGTGTGCAGGGCCGACCGGCCCTCCCCGGCCAGCAGGGTGGCCGCCTTGCCCAGGCAGGGGAGCGCGTCGGCCGGCTTGCCCTGGTCCAGCAGTGCGGTGGCGCTCAACAACCAGCGCCGCGCCCGGCCCTCTGCGCACGGACGGTCGGCGAACAGGACCTCGGCCTGGTGGCCGTGCTCCTGGGCCTCGCGGTGGCGCCCGGCGGCGATCATGCGCTCCATCACGTCCAGATGGGCCTGCGCCATGCGCAGGGTGTCGCCCGAGCCTTGGATGGCCAGGAGGGCCCGCTGGCTGGTCTCCATGGCGCGCACGGGCTGGCCCAGCTCGCTGTAGGTGCGGCTCAGCCAGGCCAGGTCGTTGGCCACCACGGCCGGTCGGCCCAGCATCTCGGACACCTCCAGGGCGCGGATCGAAGCCTTCAGCACGCCGTCGAGGCCGCCCGCATCGAGCTCGTTGCGCCGCAGCTCCACGAGCACCCGGTGCATCAGTTCCAGGTCCTTGGACTGTTCGGCGAAGTGCAGGGCGGTGCGGCGTTGGGCCAGGGCCTCCACCGGCCGCTCGGCGTCCATGGTGCGGGCCAGTTCCAGCAGCACCAGGGCACGGTCGTGCGCGTCGGCCATCCCGCTGGCCCGCTCGGCATGGCCATGTTCCAGGCGCGAGGCCCGCAGCCCACCGAAGGGGGCGGTGAGCGCCAAAAGGACCAAGAGCGCGATGCGCATCGGCCCTTGTACGCACCGACGTCAACACCGGTTGCACCCGCCCTTGCTACGTTTGGCCCATGAAGGTCCGCGTGGAGGTGTGCGCCACGAGCCTGGCCGAGGCCATGGCGGCAGCGCGGGCCGGGGTGGACAGCGTGGAGCTCTGCACCTGGCCCGACTGCGGCGGGGTGACGCCCAGCTACGGGCTCGTGAACGCCGTCAAGGAGGACCTGGGCATTCCGCTGCGGGTGCTGATCCGGGCCACCCCGGGAGGCTTCCACTATACCATGGGCGAACGGCAGGCCATGCTGCGCGATGCGTTGCTCATCGGCATGAGCGTGCCCGGCCTGGTGATCGGCGCCCTGGATGAGGACGGTGCCCCGGACAGCACCTTCATCCGGGCCGTGCGCATGGCCGCCCCCGAAGCCGAGGTCACCTTCCACCGGGCCATCGACCGCAGCACCGATCCTGCGGCCGCCTTCGCCTCCTGCATGGCCGAAGGGGTGCAGCGCGTGCTCACCAGCGGCGGCCGCACCCTGGCGATCGACGGCGCGCTCACCATCAAAGCCATGGTGGAGGGCGCCCAAGGGCGTCTGCAAGTGGCGGCGGCCGGCGGCATCACCCCGCAGAACGTGGTGGAGCTGGTGGAACGCACCGGCGTCACCGAGGTGCACTTCGCCGCGCGCCGCAAGCTGCCTCCCGAACCCCACGAGGTGAGCATGAGCTCGGGGCACCGCGGCATCAGCTTCGACAGCGTGCCCGATGAGGCCAAGATGGAAGGGGTGCTCAACGCCTTGGTGAAGGCCCGCCTGCGATGAGGTGGCTGCTGCCGATCGCATTCGTGGCCGGGGCGCTTCAGGCCACGGCCCAGCCGGTACGGCAGGTGCTGGGCTCGGGCTGGCGTTTCCGCGAGCTGGGCTCCGGCCCGTGGTGGCCCGCCCAGGTGCCGGGCACCGTGCAGCAGGACCTGCTCCGCCACGGCCGCATCCCCGACCCCCTGCGCAACGCGTGCAGCGACAGCGTGCAATGGGTGGAACTGCGCGATTGGGAGTATGTCCTGCGCTTCGACGCGAACACCGTCTGGACGACGCATCCGGACGCCCTGCTGGTCTTCAAGGGCATCGACACCTTCGCCGATGTCCGGCTCAACGGCGTGCGGATCGGTGGGAGCGACAACATGTTCCGCACCTGGCGCTGGCCCGTGCACGGCCTGTTGCGCGAACACGGCAACGAGCTGCAGGTGGTGCTGCGCAGCCCGGTGCGCGAGGGGGCCTACAAGCGGGCCGAATACGGGGTGCAGCTTCCCCACGACAGCGACCCCACCGGCGTGGCCCCGTACGTGCGCAAGGCCGCCTACCAGTTCGGCTGGGACTTCGCGCCGCGGCTGGTCACCCTCGGCATCTGGAAGGAGGTGGCCCTGGAACTACCCGCCGCGGCGCCCGCCGGATCCATGCGCACGGCGGCCCTGGACCAGCGGCCGGACAGCATCGGCACGGCCTTCCGCTTCGTGCGCGACGGACGTCCCTTCTTCGTGAAAGGATGCAACATGGTGCCGCCGTCCATGTACCCCGGCACGGACAGCCTGTGGGTGGCCCGGGTGCGCGACATGCAACGTGCCGGCATGAACATGGTGCGCGTCTGGGCCGGGGGCGTGTATCCACCCGATGCCTTCTTCGCCGCCTGCGACACCGCCGGCATTCTGGTGTGGCTCGACCTCATGTTCGCCTACATCCCTCCGGCCGACAGTGCCTTCCTGGACAACGTGCGTGCGGAGGTGGCCGACCAGGCCGCGCGCCTGGCCCGCTGGCCCGGCCTGGTGCTTTGGTGCGGCAACAACGAACTGGATGTGGCCTGGGGCAACTGGGGCTGGCAGGACCGCTACCGGCTGCACGGTGCGGATTCGGCGCGCGTGCGCCAAGGCATGACGAAGCTCTTCCACAGCACCCTGCCCAACGCCCTGCCGCCCGGCGACCGCGAACGCTATGTCCCCACCTCACCGGTGAGCAACTGGGGCAACGCCCACGGGCTGCGCCACGGCGATCTGCATTACTGGGGCGTCTGGCACGGGGACAGCAGCTTCGCCTCCTTCGCCCGCAATGTGGGCCGCTTCGTGAGCGAATACGGGTTCCAGAGCTATCCGGACAGCGCCACGCTGGCCACCCAGCTCGATCCGGCCCACCTGCGCCTGGGCGACCCCGTGCTTGCCGCCCGGCAGCGCAGTTACAAGACCGATCGTCCCATCCAGGAGGCCATCGCAAGGGAATTCGCTGTGCGACCCGTCACGCTCGGGGACTTCATCCTCTTCAGCCAGCTGGCCCAGGCGGAAGCCTACCGGCAGGCCATCTGGGCCCACATCACCGGCGGTCCGCACTGCATGGGCACCCTCTTCTGGCAGTTGAACGACGTGTGGGCGGGCCCCAGCTGGAGCACCGTGGACCACACGGGCACCTGGAAGGCGGCCATGTACGAGGTGGCACGCAGCTACCGGCCTTTGGTGATGGACCTGCGCACGGACGGCGACACCGTCGCGGTGGCCGCGTGGAACGAGGGTGTGGACCCGGGCCCGGCCCGGCTGGTGGTGCAGTGGCACCGCACCGACGGCACCCTGGCCCGCAGCGACACCCTCGCGGTGGACCTGGCCAGGGGCCACCAACGATTGTTCGCACAGCGTGTGGAGGTGTCGCCCACCGAGCAGGCGCGGCTGGTGGTGCGTGCGGCACTGACGACCACCGGGGGGGCGGTGCTGGCCGAGCGCGTCCGACCGATGCGGCGTATGGGGGAGACGGAATGGCGACCGGCCCACGTGACCCTCACACCCGACCCGCAGGCGGCGGGGGATCTCCTGGTGACGACCGACAAGCCGGTGGCCGTGGTGCGGCTGCACGCCCCGGGGGCGGAGTTCAGTGACAACTACTTCCCGCTCACCCCGGGACCGGGGCGGCGGGTGAGGGTCGTTGGCGCACCGCCCGCCGGACCAGCCGTGGAGGTCTGGCCGTGAAGCCGGCCACAGGATCTCAACAACGGGATGGCGAACGTACCGGCCCGCATTTTGGGCGAAGCCGGGAACAAGCCCTACCTTCGGCATCCATCAACCGGTCAACCGCCCCACGCATGAGTGCATTCCGACCCATCCACAAAGCCTTCATTCTCGCTGCGGCCCTGCTTTCCTGGGGAGCCGCATCGGCTCAAGGGAACTGCCAGAACGGCAGCCAATACGGCTCCGCCACGCCCGACCCCTTCGGAGCGCTGACCACCATCAGCACGTGCAGCTTCGAGGTCGAATACTCGTTGGTGACCGGCATCACCGCCGGGGCGAACTACCAGTTCACCTCCAGCAGTGGTGGGTACATCACGGTGCGGCAGGACTTCCCCGGCGGAACGGCGATCGGGCAGGGTTACAGCCCGGTGACGGTGACGGCCGTGACCAACGGGGACCTCTACCCGCACTGGAACACCAACGACCAATGCGGCACGGCCACCAACTGCATCGTCACCACCGTTCAGCTCTTCCTGAACTGCACACCGGTGCAGGCCACCTACACGATCACCGACGATTGCAACACGAACACGTTCAGCATCGACGTGAACGTGCTGAGCACCGGGGATGGCTCGTTCGTGAACATCGACCACAGCATCAACGGCACCCCGCAGACGCAGCTGCCCGGGCTGGGCGTGGGGGTGGTCACCCTGGGGCCCTTCACGGTGGGCTCCATCGTGGACATCACGGTGGGCCATGAACTGGAGGCCGCCTGTAGTGTGACCTTCACCGGCCTGGAAAGCACCGGCCTGTGCCCGGTGATCATCGATTGTGGCGGCGTGGAGTACAACGGCAGCTACTGTTACGGCCCCAGCGACTCCAAGTTCTGGTGGTACCAGAGCTCCACCAACGACCCGCTGGCGCTGCTGTTCTCCTCGGGTACCATCGAGAGTTCCTCTTGGGACCATCTCACCATTTACGATGGTCCCAACGACCAAAGCCCGGTCCTCTGGGACCACAACGGGCCCACGCTCGACCTCTCCACGCTGCCCCCGATCGTGTCCACGGGTCCGAACCTGTACATGAAAATGAGCTCCGATGCCTCGGTGTCGTGCACCAACATGACCAACTGGACTTGGAACTGGACCGTGGGCTGCCTGGACTGCGATGTGCCGGCGGCCACCTTCTCGGTGGTGCCGGACTGCATCCATCGCCAATACAGCATCGAGGTGAACGTGACCTCCACGGGCGATGCCTCCACCGTGGACCTGGTGCTGCCCGGGGACACGCTCTTCGGCATCGGCACCGGCATCCAGAACTTCGGGCCCATCGGCATGGACACGGTGGTGAACCTGGCCGTGTTCAACGGGGACAACAGCCTGTGCCGCATCTTCAGCGGACCGGTGGTGGCCTACGAGGACAGCTGCGTGATCCCGGCCTGTTTGAACGTGAACACCTCGTACTGCTACGAGAACTCGGACGACGGCTGGTTCGTGTACCAGTCCAGCGACCCCAACCTGCCCATCACCATCACCTTCCTGCAAGGGCAGATGCTGGTGGATGACAAGGTGGTGGTGTACAACGGTGCGTACGACCTGGCGGGCGTGCTGTTCAACGGCAACCTGGGTGGCGACCTCACCGGCCTGTCCATCAGTTCGGCGAACCCGGACAACCTGCTCACGCTGCGCGTGCAGTCCAACGCCACCGGCTCCTGTGAGGATGGACAGGCCACCATCCCCTTGGTGTGGGATGTGGGTTGCGGCCTGGTGGGCATCGCGGATCAAGCGGTCGCACCGGTGGACTTCACGCTCTACCCGAACCCCACCACCGGCCTGGTGACGCTCCAGCTGGGTGTGGACCAACTGACCAATGCCGTGGTGCGGGTGTACGACCTCACCGGCCGCCAGGTGATCGACCTGCCCGTGCGCACGGTGAACGACCGCTCCCTGACGGTGGATCTCTCCGGCCTGCAGAACGGCAACTACCTGCTGCAGGTGCATGCGGACGAGTTCGTTCGCACACGCACCGTCCAGGTGGCGCGCTGATCCGGCACGCATCCTTCGGAGGCCCGGCCCCGTGCCGGGCCTTCGCTTTTCCAGCGGTTCAGCGGGCGTCGATCCCGATCTCGTCCAGGAAGATCCAGCTGGCACCGCCCTTGCCCGGATGCCAGTCGGGGCAGGGGCCGGCGTTCTTCGCCATCACCTTCACGTAACGGGCCCGTTTGCCGATGGGGCCGGTGCGCAGTTCCAGCCGCTGGGCACCTTCCGCATCGCGGGCCACCGTGTGGGTGAGCACCGTGCTGCTCCATTGCCGGCCGTTGATGCTCCAGGCCACGTCCACATGTTCCGGATACCAGATCCAGGAGCGCTGGTCCTGCAGCATGCCCACGCTCACGGCCTCCAGCCTGCGCTCCCCGCCCAGGTCGATGGTGGCCAGCACATCCTGGCCTTGGAAGCCCTGCCATTCGCCGGAGCGGAACTCGGTGCCCCCGCGCAGCCCGTCCACCAAGGCCTGGTCACCACCGGCCGCATAGGCGTTGGCGTAGGTGCTCTCCAGGCGCACGGTATGGTCCACCTTGCGGCGCTCGAAGCGTGCCTCCACCACCGGGCTGCTACGATCGTTCAGCACGGTGCGGGCCTCCACCGTGCCCGTATGACGCACGGTGAGGACGTCGGGGGCATCGCGCCATTGCTTCACGCCGCCTTCCCGATGGCGGTATTGCACCCGGCCGTACGGGACGGGGCGCACGAAGCGCACGGCCACCGTGTCCTGGAACACCCGCGCTGCGGCGTTCACCCACGGGGCGGGAAGTGGCCTTTCGTTGGAAATGCCGGGCCCGACCTCAGCCGGAGTTCCGGGCGACTGCGCCTTCACCGGCCGGGGTCCGAGCTTGAAGGACAGCGTGCCACCCGCCATCAGGCGGTCATGGCTCAACTGGCGATGGACCTCCGGGGTGCGTCCGTTCCAGCGGACTTCCTCCACGTAGCGGTCGCCGGCACCGGTGCGTTCGGCGGTGATCCGCAGGGTGTGCCCGTTGGCCAGCTGTACGGAGGCTTCCTCGAAGAGCGGGACCCCGATGGTGTACTGCGGCGAGCCCGGGCACACGGGGTAGAGGCCCAGGGCGCTCAGCACGTACCAACTGCTCATCTGGCCGCAGTCCTCGTTGCCGATCAGACCGTCCGGAGCATCGTGGTACATCTCCTCGCGGATGCGGCCCACCAGGTGGTCCAGCTTGTGCGGGGCATCGGTGCGGGCATAGAGGTAGGCCATGTGGTGGCTGGGCTCGTTGCCGTGGGCGTACTGTCCGATCAGGCCGGTGATGTCCGCCTGGTCCCTGCCGGTGGTGCGGTCCGCGGCCCCGAAGAGCGCATCCAGCCATTGCCGGAGCGCATGGCCACCGCCCGCGTCCTGCGTCAGCTCCTCCAGGTGCTGCGGCACGAACAAGCCGTACTGCCAGGCGTTGGCCTCGGTGAAATGATGGTTCACCTCGAAGGGGTCGAAGGGTTCGATCATGCCGCCGTTGCGTCGTGCCCGGAAGAAGCGCGTGGCCGGGTCGAACAGGTTCTGCCAGGTATACGACCGCTGCGTGAACACGGTGGACAGGCTGTCCTCGCCCAAGGCCTCCGCCAGCTGCGCGATGCACCAGTCGTCGTACGCGTATTCCAACGTCCGGCTCACGCTCTCGGCCTGGTCCTCGCTGCTGATGTAGCCCCGGTCGCGGTAGGCGTTCAGGCCCGGCTCATCGCGCATGGCCCCGGCCACCATGGCCTCCAGCGCCAGCTTCGCGTCGTAACCCCGGATGCCCTTGGCGTACGCATCGGCGATCACGCTGGCACTGTGGTACCCGATCATGCAATCGGTTTCGTTGCCCCAGAGCTCCCACACGGGCAGCCGGCCACCGTGCCGGTAGTGCAGGAGGAAACTGCGGATGTAGTCGTTCACGCGGTCCGGCTCCAACAGCACGAACAGCGGGTGCGTGGCGCGGAAGGTGTCCCAAAGGCTGAAGATGGTGTACACGTCGTGGTCCGCGTGATGCACCCGACCGTCCATGCCGCGGTACTGCCCATCCACATCGTTGAACACGCAGGGTGCGATGAGGCTGTGGTACAGGGCCGTGGTAAGAACGCGTTGCTGTTCGGTGGTGCCTCCCTTCACCTGCACCTTGTTCAGTTCAGCGTTCCAGGCGGCCTCGGCCCCGGCCCGCACCCGGTCGAAGTCCCAGTGCGGCACCTCGGCCTCCAGATTCCGGCGCGCCCCCTCGATGCTCACCGCGCTGATGCCGACCTTGACGATGACCGTACCCGAAGTGCCGTCCACACGCAGCACCGCACGGGTGCTGTCCTGGAGCTTCTCCAGGCGCACATCCGCGGGCCCGGCGGGACCACCGATGCGCATGCAGAAGTACAGGTGCTGGTCGCGGGCCCAGGACGAGCTGCGCCGTTCACCCACCAGTTCGTGACCCTCGAGCCCGATCCGCGCAGCGAGCAGACGGTCGCGGTGGGCGAGGTCGAGCACCAGGAAAGCCTCCCGGCCCTGCGGGAAGGTGTAACGGTGCATCCCCACGCGCGCGGTGGCCGTCAGCTCGGCGTCCACGCCTTCGTCGTCGAGGTGCACCCGGTAATTGCCCGCGTGGGCCGCCTCGCTCGCATGGCTGAACGACGACCTGTACTGCATCGGGTCCAGCGACCACCGGCCGCTCATGGGCATCAGCAGCACATCGCAGAGGTCGGCCACGCCGGTGCCGCTCAGGTGGGTGTGGCTGAACCCGTGGATGAGGCTGTCGCTGTAGTGATAGCCACCACAGCCGTTCCAGTCGTTGTAGCCGTCGGCGCGCGTGTCCGGGCTGAGCTGCACCATGCCGTGCGGCACACAGGCGCCGGGGAAAGTGTGGCCATGGCCGCCCGTGCCCACGAAGGGGTTCACCAGGTCGCGCGCGGGGTCCTGGGCGAAGGTGAGGAAGGGGAGAAGGATGGCCGGTAGCAGCCCCCCGAGCTGCGCGCCCGATCGTTCCGACCGGCCGGTCCCCGTGAGCGTATGGGTACCCGTGATGTTCATGATCCGTGGCAGTCCAATGCCGCCGCCCCGAGGATCCCCGCGTCGTCCTCGGGCAGTTCGCTCAACACCACGTCCACCCGGCCCTGGTGGATGTTGAGCAGGTCGCGGTCGAACCTTTCGCGCAGCGGGCCCAGCAGCAGGTCTCCGTTGCGGGCGATGCCGCCGAAGAGCACGATGCGCCGGGGCGGGGTGATGGCCACCGTGTTGCTGAGCCCCACGGACAGCCAGCGCGCCGTGCTGCGGAAGGTCTGCAGGGCCTCGGGCACCCCGGCCCGGGCGGCGTCGGCGATGGGCAGCACGCCCTCGGTCCCCAGCAGGGCCGGATCGCCGCCGAGGTCGCGGAAGGTCTCGCGCATGCCGCGGATGCTGACGTAGGCCTCCAGGCAGCCTTTGCGCCCGCAAGTGCACGGCCGCCCGTCGATCACCACGGTGGTGTGGCCCAGTTCGCCGGCGTTCCCGAAGGGTCCCAGCAGCAGCCGCCCCTCCACGATGAGGCCACTGCCCAGGCCCGTGCCCAGGGTCACCACCAGCAGGTCGTCGATGCCGCGGCCCGCGCCATAACGCCATTCGCCCAGCGCCGCCGCGTTGGCGTCGTTGCCCAGGGTGCAGGGCACGCCCAGCCGTTCGCCGAGCATGGCGGCCAGGGGCACGTCCTGCTTCCAAGGCAGGTTGGGGGCCATCACGATGGTGCCGGTGTGCTGGTTGCCGTTCGGAGCGCCGATGCCGATGCCGCCCAGGGTGCCTCCGCTCCTGGCGACCAGTTCCCGTACGGCCACGACGAGCGCTTCGGCGAAGGCCCCGGCGTCGGCATGGCCCGTGGTGGGGATGCGCGCGCGGTCCACCACCCGGCCCTGATCCACCAGGCCCAGCTTGGTGCTCGTCCCGCCGATGTCGATGCCCGCGATCATGCCCGCTGCGATCCCCGGAAGCCGTACCAGGTGAGGAATCCGTAGCACAGGGCCGGCAACAGGAAGCTCAGGTGGAAGCCCACCTCGGCATCGTCGCCGCCTTGGAAGAGGTCGATGAACAGGCCCTGGAGCGGGGGCACCAGCGCGCCGCCCACGATCATCATCACCAGCAGGCTGCTGCCCTGCCCGGTGGCCGACCCCAGGCCGTCGATGGCCAGGGTGAAGATGTTGCTCCACTGGATGGAGTTGAACAGGCCGATGGCCACCACGGCCCAGAGGGTCCACGCCCCGCCGGTGGCCATCACCGCCAGGCACAGCGCGGCGGCCGCGGCCGCGAAGAAGCCCAGCACCTGGCCCGGACGCCTGCCGGCCACCATGAAGACGATCATGTTGGCCAGGATCAGCACCAGCATGGGCCAGAGATGGTCCAAGGACAGGGCGCCCGAGAGCCGGTTGATGCCCCAGAGCAGCAGGAACATCAGCAGGGCCATGGCGGGCAGCAGCAACTGGCGTCGCCGCACGCTCATGCGCCCGGAGAGGGCCAGGGCGCCCAGGAAACGGCCCGCCATCGCACCGCCCCAGTAGAGGCCCAGGTAGTTCTTGCCGTCGGTCTCCGGAAGGCCCAGCACGCTGTCCAGTTTCAGCAGGTTGATCAGCAGGCTGCCCACGGCCACCTCGGCGCCCACGTAGCAGAAGATGGCCACCATGCCCCAGCGCAGCGGCCGGTGGCGCAGCGCATCGCCGCCGGGGCCCTGTCCGGCCGCCGGCTCAGGCAGCGGTGTCACCAGCACCCACAGGGCCTGCAGCAGCAGCAACGCGCCGAAAGCCGCATAGGGCCAGCGCACCGCCGCATCGCCCCGGAACAGCTCGAAGATGAGCGCACCACCGATCAGCGGGGCCAGGGTGGTGCCCAGCGAGTTGAAGGCCTGGGCCAGGTTCAGCCGGCTGCTGGCCCCCTCGGGCGGGCCGATGATGGCCACGAACGGGTTGGCCGCGATCTGCAGCAGTGTGAAGCCCAGGCCCAGAATGAACAGCGCCAGCAGGTACATGCCGTAGGTGTGCAGGTAGGTGGCCGGCACGAAGAGCAGGCTGCCGGCCGCGCTCAGCACCAGGCCGGCCACCACGGCACGCTTGTAGCCCATGCGCGCGATGGGGTCGCCACCGCTCCGCGATACGCTGTAATAGGCCACCGAGCCCAGGAAGTAGGCGCCGAAGAAGCTGAATTGCACCAGCAGGCTCTGGGCATAGCTAAGCGCGAACACCGTCTTGAGGTGCGGCACCAGCACGTCGTTCATCACGGTCATGAAGCCCCACATGAAGAAGAGGGTGGTGAGCACCACCATGGGGCGGAAGGAGGAGGGCATGGGCAAAAGGGGGCGGGAAAGGTAGAGCCCGCAAAGCAGAAGGCCCGCGATGCGAAGGTGCGTCGGCCTCCGCACGGGTCCCGGGCGTGCAGGCCGGGCGCGACCGGCATCGGCGCGAGCACCATTCATCAAGCCGCGACGCCACCACGTGAAAAGGCCCTGTTGCGGCCGGGTCATTGTCGTTTTCTTTGTCGCCGATGCCCTTGGACCGCCGCCGTTTCCTCCGCCTGGGTTCCACCGGTGCGCTGGCCGCTGCGGTGCCCTCCTGGACCAGGGCGGCCGGGATCCTGGTGCCACCGGCGTCACCGGTGGTGCTCAGCACCTGGGACCATGGCCTGGCCGCCAACAGGAAGGCCTGGCAAGTGCTCAGTGACGGTGGCAACGTGCTCGACGCGGTGGTGGAAGGCGTGGCCGTGGTGGAGAACGATCTGGGCAACCGCACCGTGGGGCAGGGGGGGCGGCCCGACCGCGACGGCCACGTGACGCTCGACGCGTGTGTCCAGGACCATGACGGCCGGGCGGGCAGCGTGGCCTTTGTGGAGCACTTCCCCAATCCGGTCCGCATCGCCCGCGCCGTGATGGAACGCACCCCGCATGTGATGCTGGTGGGCGAAGGCGCCGAACGGTGGGCCCGTGAGAACGGCTTCGCCGAGCGCCGCATCACCCTGCCCGGTGTGCAGGCCGAATGGAAGGAGTGGACCGTGCAGAAGGCCTATCAGCCCGTGGTGAACATCGAGAACCACGACACCATCGGCCAGCTGGCGGTCGATGCCCGGGGCCGGCTGGCCGGCAGCTGCACCACCAGCGGCATGGCGTACAAGGTGCATGGCCGGGTGGGCGACAGCCCCATCATCGGCGCGGGCCTCTTCGTGGACGGCGAAGTGGGCGCCGCCTGTGCCACCGGCACCGGCGAACTGGTGATCCGCATCGCCGGCAGCCACACCGTGGTGGAAATGATGCGGCAGGGGGTGGAGCCCACCGAGGCCTGTCGCCAGGCCGTGGAACGCATCGTGCGCCGCCACCGCGACCTCGACCGCCATCAGGTGGGCTTCCTGGCCCTGCGTGCCGATGGGGCCTTCGGTGCGTTCAGCCTCAGGCAGGGATTCACCTTTGCGGTGAGCGACGCTGCGGGCCATCGCCTCCTTGCGTCCGAACACATGGGGTAGCCGCGGACCGGCCCTGCGCGCCGCGGGCATACCTTTGCACCATGCGCCGCCCGCTCCTTGCCTTGCTGTTGCTCGGTGCCACGATGACCGTACGCGCGGGCGGCGAAGACCGCACCGGTACGGCCCGGGTGGAATGCAGCCGGAGCTCGGGCCTCATCCGCATCCACCTGGACGCGGAACGACGCATCGGGCGTGTGCTGCTGCAGATCGCCGATGCCGAAGGGCGGCTGCTTTATCGGGAGGAAGGTCGCGCACTACGCGACGAGCTGGTGCGCGTGCTGGACAAGGGGCTCTTTCCGAAGGGCGCCCTGGTGCTGACCGTGAAGGCGCGGCACCTGGACCTGGAACAGCGGTTCACCGTCGAGTAGGCCGGTTCACCAGGCCGCACGCATCAACCCGCGCAGGTCGGCGTTGCCACCCGCGAGGGAGGCGGAGGCCTCACCATCCATGGATGCCTTCACCAGCTTGGCCGAGCCTGTGGACGACAAGGTGACGTCGTTCACCTCGCGCACCGCCCTGCCGGACGGGTCCTCACCAGGCGGCACCGCCGCGACGGGGTGGGCGGCCTGCTGTTCGGCCAGGGAGGGCTCCGCCACCGCGGTCGCAGCAGCCACCTGTTCGAGCTCTTTCTTCACGGGGACGTGTTCTTCGGCCGGTACCTCGGCCATGGCGTCGCCCTCCAGGTCCGCATCGCTGACCGCCGTGTGCAACATTCCGGTCCGGGCCGGAGCCTGGTCCGCGGTGGCCGGTGGCGCCGGTGTGGTCCCGGCCTCGACCGCGGTCGGGACCTGTGCCGGGGTCTCTTCCAAGTTCTTCCGGGTGTCCGCTCCGTCCTGCTGAGGGGGGGGCGGCTTGAGCTCGGCCAGTCCCTCGTGTTGCACACCAGGCACCGGGGTCAGCACGGAGAGGCCCACGGCGATCAGCAGGGCCAACGCTCCGAAGGCCACCGCCGGACGCCAGTAGAGGGCAGGCCTTGGCGGCATCAGCCACGCACCCACACTGTTGAGCCAGATGCGCCAGGCCGGACGGCGGGCCGCGCGGAAGGCCGTGAGCACCCGGTCGCGTACTTCCGGACCGGCGGCCAGCGGTGGGCCCGGGCGTCCATGCGCCCGTACCTGGGCCAGGGTGGCGCGCAGCGACTCGTACTCGGTGCGGTCGGCCACATGCCGCAGCACGAACGCCCGCTCCTCGGCCAGCAGCTCGTCGAAGGCCCGCTCGCTCAACAGCACCTCAAGGTCCTCGGGATCGTATCGTTCACGCACGTCCATGGTGGGGAAGGGGCATGGGGCCGAACTCCTTGAGGCGTTCGGCCAGTTTCTTCAGCGTGTAGAACAGGCGGCTTTTCACGGTGCCTTCCGAGATGCCGAAGGCCAGGGCGATCTCCTTGATGGCCAGGTCCTCCTCGTAGCGCATCACGAAGGTGGCCTTGTGGTCGGGGTCCAGGCGGTCGAGCTCCTGCTCCAGCCTTTGCCGGAAGCGGGCGCGGTCCACACCTTCGCCGGCCTGCGGCTCCTGCACCGCCCGGCCGTTGTGCCGCAGTTCGGGCACAGCGGCACGGCGCACCTCCTCGCGGCGGTATTCGTTCTTGCACATGTTGTTGGCCACGCTGAAAAGCCACGTGCGGAAGGGCCGCCCCGCGTCGTACAGCTCCGGCCGTTGCGCCAGCTTGGTGAACAGGTCCTGCAGCATGTCCTGGGCGCGCTCCCGGTCGCTCCACAGCATGCGGTGGAAGTAATTCAGCACCCGCCCGTGGTAGCGGTCGTACAGGGCGGCGAAAGCGCGCTCGTCGCCACGCACCACGCGCTCCATCAGGCGTTCGTCGCTGGCGCTGCGCAGGTCGGTGCCGAAGAGGGGGCCCATGGTCTAATGGGACAGCACGCCCATCCGGTACAGTTCGTTCGTGGCCCCGATGCGGTCGGCCAGGTGGCGCAGTTCCTGCTCGGTGCGCGCCATGCCCGCTTCGTCGTTCACCGCGCGGTAGTGGCGCAGCAGCACACTGCCGGTCACCAGGTAGTTCCAGGAGAGCGGGCCCGCCTCGGGCGTGCGGTGCATGCGCTTCCAGCGGGCCGCGAGCTCGGCGATGGGTTCGCCGCTGCCGCCGGCGCGCAGGGTGAGGCCGGTGAGCGCCGATCGTTCGTGCCAGGGGGCCAGCAGTTCGCCGGGCAGGCTCAGCGCCAGGTGCACGGGCCTGGCGGTGGCCTGCGGCAGGGCGTTCACCACGCCCTGCACGGTGGCGGGTGCGGTGCCCGCGGCGCCCGCTTCGCGCCACACACGCTGGCGGTAGTCGTTGTCGGCCAGCAGGCGCACGTCCACCACGAGCACATCCTTCCGGGCGGCCTCGGTATGCTGCACGGCAAGGGTGGGGTAGGTGTCCAGTTCACCGCCGGTGAGCAGCACGCCCCCGCGGTCCACCGAGGCCAGCAGGTCCTGGGCCATCAGCAGCAGGCCGGGCGCCACCAGGCCGCGCTCCCGCAGTTCCACGGCGGCGGCACGGAGGCCATCCGCATCGCCCCGCTTCAGCGCGAGGGTCATCCGCGGCACCACCGCCCCCGGGGCCCGGGGCTCTACGGCCAACGCCGCTTCCAGGGCGGCGAAGGCCGATGCCTCCGGGAAGTCCTGGTAATAGGTGGCCAGCCGGGCGTCCACGCTCGCCGGGGCGATGCGGGCCAGCGCGTCGGCGGACTCCTTCAGCCGGGCCGCGTCCGCCGGGGAGATGTGGCCGTTGCCACGCACCAGTGCCGCCTGCCGTTCGTTGTTGTACAACTGGTAGCGGGCCTGCGCATCGGCCGGGCGGCTGTTCACCGCATGGTGCCACGCCTCACCGTTGCGGCGCAAGGCGCGTTCATCCCACGGCCCCTGCAGGGTGTTCGTGACCGCCGGTGCATCCTGGGCCGGCTGCCCGAACGCCGACAGGGCGAGGGGCATCAGCAGGGCAAGGAGGTGGCTTCGCATGGTTCCTGAAGCCCTGTACACGCCACGTGCCGATCGGTTCGATCGCCGACGCAGGGCTACCTTTGCAAGGTACGCGCATGTTGAGCGACGAGGTGAAGGAGCGGCTGCGGCAGCGGCTGGACCAGGTGCACGAGTGGCCCTCGGTGTACATGTTCAAATTCATCCTGGAGCCCGATGCCGACCGTCTGGAGGCGGTCACCGCCCTGTTCCCGCCCGAGGCCGAGCGGCTGCGCAAGTATTCCACCAGCGGCAAGTACCTCAGCCTCACGTTCACCGAGGTGATGATGAGCGCCGGGGACGTGGTGGAGCGGTACGACCGGGCCTCCGCCATCCCGGGCCTCATCGTGCTGTGATCGCGGACCATGGAGAACCTGCGCATCGCCCTCACCATCACGCTGAGCATCCTGCTGGTGCTGGTGCTGTTCAGGCGCTATCGCGACCGGGTGGTGCGCCGTGACCTGCCCGTGGCCGGGCATGTGGAAATGCTCGGCCTGGAAGTGGCCTACCACCCCACGCGGCTGCTGGTGCGGGTGCGCATGCCGCAGCCCCGCGTGATGTCGTGGGCCCTGCTGGACCACGGGCATCTTGAACTGCATCGGTGGCCCGGGGAGAGGCTGGAGGCCGGTGAGCACACCGTGGAACTGGCGCTCGGCACCCGGGCGGACGGCGTGTACCACCTGCAGATGGCCTCGGACAGCCAACGCACCATCCGCCGGTTCCGGCTGGCACAAGCATGATCCGCACCCTTCGCACGTTCGTCCTGGCCGGGGCCGCCCTGCTCGCTCCGCCGATGGTGGCGCAGAAGGACCCGGGGACCCCGGAGCCCTCCTTCACGCTGAAAGGCACCCTCGTGCTGCCCGTGCCCGTGGGGATCCCGCTCTTCAACGCCCTCACCGAAAGCGTGGGCGGTATCGACCTGTGCGTGCAGTATCCGTTCTGGAATGGGCTCGGCGCGGGCCTGGGCGGCCGGGCCACCTGGTTCGGGCTGGAGGAGCGCTCCTTCGCCCCGCAGAACATCAGCGGCGAGATCATCCGGGCCACGTGGTTCGGCAAGCTGCAATGGGAGAAGTACACCGGCGGGCGCACCTTCATCGAACTGGCGGGCAAGGCCGGGGTCTCCGATTACCACTACACCAGCAGCGGGGCGGGGGAGCGGCGCACGGTGAAAACTTCGGGCCTGCACTGGGGAGGCCAGCTCAGCCTGTACCTGCACGCCACGGACAACCTGGCCTTCGGCGTGCAGGTGGGCTACGAGCAGGATGCCCAGACCTTGAGCCCGGACAAGTTCGGCCTGGAGAGCTTCCCCGGCCGCACGGTGCAGGCTGAAGGCCCGCCGTACGGATTCCTCACCGTGGGCCTGGGCTTCAGCACGCGGTTCCGAAAGAGCGCGGACCGGGGGGAGTGATGGGTCCGGATGCGAAGCGGCCCGCCGATGGCGGGCCGCTTCGCATGGAGGGTGAAACCCTTATTCGCCCGGCGCCGGGGGCAGCTCCTTGGGCTCGCCGCCTTCGGCCTTGCCGATCTTCTTTTTGCCCTTGGTGACCTTGATGGCCACGTCCGTCTTCTCCTTGTTGAGGCCCACGACGATCTTGTCGCCCTCCTCGATGGCCTGGTTGATGATCTCCTCGGCCATGGGGTCCTCGATGAACTTCTGGATGGCCCGCTTCAGCGGACGGGCACCGAACTTCTCGTCGTAGCCCTTCTCCACCAGGAAGTCCTTGGCCTCGTCGGTGAGCTTCAGTTCGTAGCCCAGCTCGCCGATGCGCTTGTACAGGTGCCCCAGCTCGATGTCGATGATCTTGTGGATGTCCTCCCGCTTCAGCGAGTTGAACATGATGATGTCGTCGATGCGGTTGAGGAACTCCGGGGCGAAGGCCTTCTTGAGCGCCTTTTCGATGATGCCGCGGTTGGTCTCCTCCTGCGCCTCGCTGCGCGCCGTGGTGCCGAAGCCCACGCCTTTGCCGTAGTCGGCCAGGTCGCGCGCCCCGATGTTGGACGTCATGATGATGATCGTGTTCTTGAAGTCGATGTGGCGGCCGAGACTGTCGGTCATCTTGCCGTCATCGAGCGCCTGCAGCAGCAGGTTGAACACGTCGGGGTGGGCCTTCTCGATCTCGTCGAGCAGGATGATGGCGTAGGGCCGGCGGCGCACCTTCTCGGTGAGCTGGCCGCCCTCCTCGTAGCCCACATAGCCCGGCGGCGCGCCGATCAGGCGGCTCACGGAGAACTTCTCCATGTACTCGCTCATGTCGATGCGCACCAGGGCCTCCTCGGTGTCGAACAGGTAGCGGGCCAGTTCCTTGGCCAGCTGCGTCTTGCCCACGCCGGTGGGGCCCAGGAAGATGAAGCTGCCGATGGGCCGGTTGGGGTCCTTGAGGCCGGCCCGGTTGCGCTGGATGGCCTTCACCACCTTGCCCACCGCCTCGTCCTGCCCGATCACCTTGCCCTGCATCTCCTCCTTCATGCGGCGCAGCTTGCCGCTCTCCTTCTCAGCGATGCGGGTGACCGGGATGCCGCTCATCATGGCCACCACTTCGGCCACGTTCTCCTCGTTCACGGTGGTGCGGTGGGTGCGGCTTTCCTCCTCCCACTGCTTCTTGGCGCGTTCGAGCTCTTCTTGGAGCTGCCGCTCACGGTCGCGCAGCTTGGCGGCCTCCTCGTAGCGCTGGCTGCGCACCACCTTGTTCTTCTCCTCCTTCACCTCCTCGATCCTGCCCTCCACCTCCAGGATGTTCTTGGGCACCACGATGTTGCTGATGTGCACGCGGCTCCCGGCCTCGTCCAGCGCGTCGATGGCCTTGTCCGGCAGGTGGCGGTCGGTGATGTAGCGGTTGGTGAGCTTCACACAGGCCTCGATGGCCTCGGGCGTGTAGTTCACGTTGTGGTGGTCCTCGTACTTCTCCTTGATGTTGTTGAGGATCTGGATGGTCTCATCCACGCTGGTGGGCTCCACGAGCACCTTCTGGAAGCGGCGTTCCAGGGCACCGTCCTTCTCGATGTACTGGCGGTACTCGTCCAGGGTGGTGGCGCCGATGCACTGGATCTCGCCGCGGGCCAGGGCGGGCTTGAACATGTTGCTGGCATCGAGGCTGCCGCTGGCGCCGCCCGCGCCCACGATGGTGTGGATCTCGTCGATGAACAGGATCACGTCCGGGCTGTTCTCCAGTTCGTTCATCACGGCCTTCATGCGCTCCTCGAACTGGCCGCGGTACTTGGTGCCGGCCACCAGGCTGGCGATGTCCAGCGCCACGATGCGTTTGCCGAAGAGCACGCGGCTCACCTTGCGTTGGATGATGCGCAGGGCCAGGCCCTCGGCGATGGCGCTCTTGCCCACGCCGGGCTCCCCGATCAGCACAGGGTTGTTCTTCTTGCGGCGGCTCAGCACCTGGCTCACGCGCTCGATCTCCTTCTCCCGGCCCACGATGGGGTCCAGCCGGCCGTCCTCGGCCAGTTTGGTGAGGTCGCGCCCGAAATTGTCCAGCACCGGCGTCTTGCTCTTGCTGTCGGCGGGTTTGCGCGGGCCGCCGGAGTAGCTGCTGCCGCTGTCGTCGTCGTCGTCGTCCGCGCTCTGCGGGCCCTGGGCCTTGGGGCTCTTGGTCGGGCCGCCGGTCGGGGAGGGGCCGCCACCGGCGAGGATGGCGTCCACCTCGTTCTTCACGCTCTCGTAGTCCACATGGAACTTGTGCAGCGTGCGCGTGGCCAGGTTGTCCTCATCTTTGAGGATGCTCAGCAGTACGTGCTCGGTGTCGATGTGGGGGCTCTTGAACAGCTTGGCCTCCAGGAAGGTGATCTTCAGCATCTTCTCGGCCTGCTTGATCAGGGTGATCTTGTCCTTGTCCGGGGGGCGCATGGCGCTGGCGGGCTCCATGCCACCCTCCACCGACCGGCGCAGCTCCTCCAGGTCCACGTCCAGGTGGTGGAGGATCTTCACGGCGTTGCCTGCACCCTCGCGGATGAGGCCCAGCAGGATGTGCTCGATGCCGATGTAGTTGTGCCCCAGCCGGAGGGCCTCCTCGCGGCTGAAGGTGATGACTTCCCGGACCCGGGGTGAGAATTTGGCGTCCATGCGGTGTTGCGGCGGTGGTGCTTGCGGGGATGAAAGGTATGGCGCGGGGCACCGGGGCCAAGCTATCCAACGGGCTTCGAGCCCCCCGGCCCGGCCAACGCGCTTTTATTCACAGGAAACTGTGTGGTCTGTGGATAATTCCGGGGGCCCGGAACCCTTCTTGGCGGTACCTTCGGGCTCCCTTTTCGGCACCCCGTCCGCACGGACCGTGCCAATGACGAATTGACAGCCCATGACCGACGGAGAAAAGATCGTCCCGATCAACATAGAGAACGAGATGCGCACGGCCTACATCGACTACTCGATGTCGGTGATCGTGAGCCGCGCCCTGCCCGATGTGCGCGACGGACTGAAACCCGTGCACCGGCGGGTGCTTTTCGGCATGCAGGAACTGGGGGTGCTCAGCAACCGCCCTTACAAGAAGAGCGCCCGTATCGTGGGTGAGGTGCTCGGTAAATACCACCCGCACGGCGACGGCAGCGTGTACGACGCGATGGTGCGCATGGCCCAGGACTGGAGCCTGCGCTATCCGCTGGTGGACGGCCAGGGCAACTTCGGCAGCATCGACGGGGACAGCCCGGCCGCCATGCGTTACACCGAGGCCCGGTTGAAGAAGATCGCCGAGGAGGTGCTGGCCGACCTGGACAAGGAGACGGTGGATATGCGGCCCAACTTCGACGACACCCTGGAGGAGCCCAGCGTGATGCCCACGCGGATCCCCCAATTGCTGGTGAATGGCGCCGCCGGCATCGCCGTGGGCATGGCCACCAACATGCCGCCGCACAACCTGGGCGAGGTCTGCGATGCCACCATCGCCTACATCGACGACCGCGATATCGACATCGACGGGTTGATGCAGCACATCAAGGGCCCCGATTTCCCCACGGGCGGGGTGATCTACGGCACCGAGGGCATCCGGGAGGCCTACCACACGGGTCGTGGCCGCATCGTGCTGCGCGGCAAGTGCCACATCGAGGAGGACCAACGCACCGGGCGGGAGACCATCATCTGCACGGAGATCCCGTACCAGACCAACAAGGCCGTCCAGCTGTACAAGGGCGTGGCCGACCTGGTGAACGACAAGAAGATCGAGGGCCTCAGCGACGTCAACGACTACAGCGACCGTACCGGCATCCGCCTGGCGTACGAAGTGAAACGCGAGGCCATGGGCACCGTGGTGCTCAACCAGCTGTACAAGTACAGCGCCCTGCAGACCAGCTTCAGCGTGAACAACATCGCGCTGGTGGGCGGCCGACCCATGCTCCTGAACCTCAAGGACATGATCGCCCGCTTCGTGGACCATCGGCACGACGTGGTGGTGCGGCGCACCAAGTACGACCTGCGCAAGGCCGAGGAGCGCGCCCACATCCTGGAGGGCCTGTTGATCGCCCTGGACCACCTGGACGCCGTGATCGCCCTGATCCGCGCCAGCCAGACGCCGGACGAGGCCCGCGACGGCCTGATGCAGGAGTTCGGCCTCACCGAGATCCAGGCGCGGGCCATCCTGGACATGCGCCTGCAGCGCCTCACGGGCCTGGAGCGCGACAAGATCCGCGAGGAGCACGCCGAGCTCATGAAGCTCATCGCCCACCTGAAGGCCGTGCTGGCCGATGAGGGCCTGCGCATGGGCATCATCAAGGACGAGCTGCGCGAGGTGAAGGAGAAGTACGGCGACAAGCGCCGCACGGAGATCGTGGCCAGCGGTGCGGACCTCAACATGGAGGACCTGATCGCGGACGACGCCGTGGTGGTCACCATCAGCCACCTGGGCTACATCAAACGCACGCCGCTGGCCGAATTCCGCACCCAGAGCCGGGGCGGGGTGGGCAGCCGCGGCAGCACCACGCGCGACGAGGACTTCCTGGAGCACCTGTTCGTGGCCACCAACCACAACTACCTGCTGATCTTCACCCGCAAGGGCCGCTGTTACTGGATGCGGGTGTTCGACATCCCCGAAGGCACGCGCCAGAGCAAGGGCCGCGCGATCCAGAACCTCATCCAGATCGAGGCCGACGACAAGGTGCTGGCCTACATCAACGTGAAGGACCTCAAGAGCGAGGAGTACCTGAACGCCCATTACGTGGTGCTGTGCACGCGCAACGGGGTGATCAAGAAGACCACGCTGGAGGCTTACAGCCGTCCGCGCGCCAACGGCATCATCGCCGTGGGCATCCGCGAGGGCGACGAATTGCTGGAGGCACGCCTCACCAACGGCAACTGCCACATCATCATGGCCAGCCGCGAGGGCAAGGCCAACCACTTCGAGGAAAGCCGGGTGCGCCCCATGGGGCGCGGGGCCAGCGGGGTGCGTGGCATGCTGCTGGAGGACGGCGACGAAGTGGTGGGCATGATCACCATCGACAAGGCCGAGACCGGCACCCGCCAGGTGCTGGTGGTGAGCGAGAACGGCTACGGCAAGCGCACCCCCTTGAAGGACAAGGACGGGGAGTACGAATACCGGATCACCAACCGGGGCGGTAAAGGGGTGAAGACCCTGCAGGTGACCGAGAAGACCGGCAAGGTGGTGGCCATCAAGGACGTCACCGAGGAGGATCACCTGATGATCATCAACCGCAGCGGCATCACCATCCGCACCCGGGTGAACGAACTGCGCGAACTGGGCCGCGCCACCCAGGGCGTGCGCCTGATCGAGCTGCGCGCCAACGACCGCATCGCCGCGGTGGCCAAGGTGGACAGCGACCTGCACGAGGACGAGGACCTGAACGGGGAAGGGCCGGAGAACGCCTCGAATGGCACCGAAGTTGATACCCCGTCCCCCGAAGCCTGAACCCCAGACACGAACGAACCTCCATGAAGCGGACCCTCTTTCTTCTGTGCGCTGCCACCGCCCTGGGCCTGAACGCCCAGAACAGCAACGTGGTGAACGCCTACAACTACCTGCAGGACGGCGACCTGGCGAAGGCGGCCGAGTTCATCGAGCCGGCCATCGCCCATGAGACCACCATGGGCAAGGACAAGACCTGGCGGTACCGGGGCGACATCTACCGCATGGTGGCCCTGGGGCAGGACGAGACCCTGAAGGCCCAGTTCCCGGACGCCATGCAGCGCGCCATCGACAGCTACCTGAAGGCGCAGGAGCTGGACACCAAGGGCAGCTACCGCAACGAGGTGCAGCAGAACCTGGTGGCCCTGCAGGCCGCCGCCCTCAACAAGGGTAACGACGCCTTCAGCGCCAAGGAGTACGACAAGGCCATCGCCCTCTACGCCAACAGCGAGCGCATCGCCAAGGCCTTCGGCGGGACCGACACCAACGCCATCTTCAACAGCGCGCTGGCCTACGAGACCAAGGGCGACGCGGCCCGGGCCATTGAACGCTACGGGGAGTGCCTCGCCCTGGGCTACGACAAGCCCGAGATCTACCGCTACAAGGCCAACCTGCAGAAGAAGGCCGGCGACGTGGACGGGGCCATCGCCACGGTGCGCGAAGGCCGCACCAAACACGCGGGCCACAAGGACCTAATCCTGGACGAGATGAGCTACCTGCTGGAGGCCGGCCGCACCGAGGAGGCGGAGAAGAGCGTGAACGAGGCCATCGCCGCCGACCCCGAGAACGCCGTGCTGTACAGCATCCTGGGAAGCCTGTACGACGCCAAGGCCAACCCCAAGGAAGGTGCGGCGCCGTCCGAGGTCGATGTGGTCAAGTGGACGGACCTGGCCGAGGAGAACTACAAGAAGAGCCTGGAACGGGACCCCAAATTCTTCGATGCCTACTTCAACATCGGGGTGCTGTACAACAACCGGGCGGCCAACTGCTACAGCAAAGCCAACGACATCAAGGACAACGCGGCTTACGAGAAGGCCAAGGCGGCGTGCGACGCCACCTTCGTGAAGGCCGTGCCCTACTTCGAGAAGGCGCACGAGCTGCGCCCCGACGATGTGCCCACGATACAACAGCTGATGAAGCTGTATGCCAAGACCGACGACCAGGCCAAGTATGCCGCCATGAAGGCGAAGCTCGGACAATAAGGCCGTTGGCGCGTTAAGGGTGAGAGCTCCGGTCATGGCCGGGGCTCTCTGCGTTCCGGGGGTCAGCCCTGGCGCAACCAGAGAATGTCCTCGCGCAGCTCCCGATGGTCCAGCACGACCACCGGATCGGTGCGGCCGTCCATGCGCGCACGGAAGGAGCGGAACCCGGCCTCGCGCAGCAGCCGGTCAAGGGCCTCCACCTCGCCGCGCGTGCGGTCCACCAGGGTGGTCTCCACCATGATGCGGTCGATCCGGCCTTCGGCCAGCATGCGTGCGGCGCCGCGCAGGGCGGGCAGCTCCGAGCCTTCGATGTCCAGCTTCAGGAAGTCGATGTGGGCGATGCCCCGGCCGGCGCAGAAGGCGTCCAAGGTGGTCACCTCCACCGGGTAGGGGATCTTGTCCTTGGGGTCGAAGGTCCCCTCCAGGCAGGCGAAGCCGCGCAGCATCACCCGGGGGGTGTCGTAGAACGTATGCGTGCCGCTGTGGTCGGTCAGCGCCATGTCCCACAACGACCAGTTGCGGAACGCGCCCAGGTCGTTCAACCTGCGGATCTGGGCGTTGGCCGTACGCGAGGGCTCGAAGGAATGGACATGGCCCGTGGCACCCACCAGCCCCAGGCAATGCGCCGCGAAATAGCCGATGTTGGCCCCCGGGTCGAAGACCACCATGCCGGGGCGCAGGGTGCGGGAGAGGTAGTTCATGATGTTCACCTCATAGAGGTCGAAGAACATCATGCGGTGCTGGCGCACGCCCAGGTCCAGTTCGAAGTGCACGCCGTTCCGCACCGTCGGGACCGGTGTGCCCGTGTTGGTCCAGGCGCCTGCCAGGTCGGCCAGTCGATGCCGTCCACGGACCGGAAGGCGGGTGAGCAGCCGGGCCGCCGAACGCAGGGGAGCACGCCACATGGGCGGCGAAGGTAGTCCAGCCCGATGGGGTGGGAAGAACGTGGGGATGGTCAACCGATGGAACTGGGATCCAGCAAAATACAACTTAACATAATATAAATTATGTGCCAAATGGGTTTTCAAACAGACCCTGGACCGGTTCCACACCAAAGCCGGAACCTCCGGTGCTTTCATAACACCCATCCCGCAACGTGAACCCGGTGAACGGATCGTTGGCGATGAGCCAGGGTCCGTCCAGGTCGCACCACGCCGCCTGCCTGCCGAGGGCCGCCATGGCGGCACAGCCCAGGCTGCTTTCGCTCATGCTGCCCAGCATCACCAGCTTGCCCATGGCGCGCGCACGGGCGGCCATTTCCGCAGCCTTGTCGAGCCCGCCGCACTTCATGAGCTTCAGGTTCACACCGCCGAACGCCCAGCCGCGCTTTTCCAGATCCTCCGGCCCTTGCACGGATTCGTCGGCGATCACGGGCACGGCCGTTCCCCTGGCCAGGGCGGCATGCGCTTCCAGGTCATCCTGATGGAACGGCTGCTCCATACCGACCACCCGGCCCGGTCCGCCTGCGGCCTGGATTGCCTGCAGCGCCTGCGCCACGGTGCTCAGCCCTTGATTGGCATCCAGCAGCAAGGCGGCATCCGTCCGCGCGGCGACCCACCGCAGCACTTGCAGGTCCATTTCGGTGCCTTGGAGCTTGACTTTCAGGACAGGCACTTGGGTCACTTCTGATAACTTGGATTCCAGCTCACTCAAAGTGCTGATCCCCAAGGTATAAGCAGCCTTTCCCTGGGTTGTGCCTTCCGCCGATAACATGGTTGAAGCAGGCACATTCATTCGCTTCATCATCAGGTCCATGAGTGCCATTTGCAGACCCGCCCTGGCCGCGGGGGCCGACCTTCCTGCGAACAGCCTATCGAGCGATCTTGTCAACGACTTTAAATCATTAGCATCAATGTCCTGTATATCAATGCTTTTATATGTTCCAATGATACTGCGTTGGGACTCCTTGACATAGGGCGGTGTGGTGGCTTCGCCGAAGCCGCTGAAGCCGTCGTAGCTCACCCGGAGCAGCACGGTGTCCGTGCCGTCGCGCAGGCCGTGCGCGGTGCCGAAGGGGCGCTTGAAGCGCAGGCGGTAAGGCCGGAGATCCAACTTCACCGCGCCAAGGTCGGTCCTCAACGGCCGGCTCGACCGGACCTGCCGACCGAGTTCCGAACAGCCCCGGCGGAACAAGGGCTGGCCCGGCGGGCCCGACCCCGGATGGCGGGCGGTCCTATTTCAACATGTACACCACCCGGGTCAGCCACTTGGCGGTGTCCGGCTCGGTGGCGGGGTCGGTGATGTACTCCTCGATGACCACCTCGCCCTTGATGGCGCCGTCCGCTTTGATCTTCTTATTGATGGCTTCGTGGGCCCGGGCGGTTTGTGCATAGGGGCCGTAGTGGTCGATCACGTACGCCTTGCCGGCGGGCACTTCCACCAGGGTCATGCCCTTCAGCTTGTCCTTCGCGCCGGCCGGTACAGGGATGCCCGCCATCATGTCCGCTTCCTGCGCGACCTTGTCCCAGGCGTAGAAGAGCCCGCTGGGGGCCGCCGCCGGTTGCACTGCCGCCGCGTGGGTGATGCCCATGGCCTTGCCGAAGGTGCGGCTGTAGAACGCCTCCATGTCCTTCCACTTCACCCGCTTGCGTTCGCCCAGGTACCACAGGGCGGGCCGCTCCACGATGTTCACCTCGAACCCATCGACCATTTTCGCCCGCTGCCGGGCGATGGCCAGGGCATCGGCCTCGGCCAGTTGCTTCAGGTTGCCGAGTCCGCGCTCAAAGTCGGGTCCGATCATGGCGTCCATGTCCATGAACAAGCCCATCACGCGGCCCAGCAAGCCGTTCTCGCCCTGCAGGCCCCAGGTGATGCGCGTACTGTCCCCCAGCGGTTCCAGGTCGTAGGTGCCTTCGTTCACCGCCTTCATGGGTTCCAGGAAGGTGAGCCGGGTGCGCACACTCTTGTTGGGTTCGATGGCGATGATCTCCTGCATGCCCTTGCCCACGGTGTCGCCCTCCCACTTCCACACGGCCCCCACCGTGCCGTCGGTGCCTTCGATGTGCTGCACCTGGTCCTTGTCCATGGCCTGCCAGGGGCCCCAATTCTTCATCTCGCCCAGCTTGCCCACCCGGGCGAACACCACTTCCGCCGGGGCTGCGATCACAGTGCTGCGCTCCACGCGGAAGGCCCGGGGGCCCATCAGGCCCAGGATCACGAACAGGCCCATCAGGGCCAGCAGGATGATGAGGATGGTCTTGAGGGCGCGCATGGCGTTGGGGCGGTTTCCACAAAGATGCGTGGCGCCTGGGGATCGGGGCGGATCGACGGGCTCGACGGTTGGCACAGTCTTTTCTTTGGGCATGCCAACCCCTTCCCCATGATCCGTTCCCTCCGCCTCCCGTTCCTTGTGGTGGCCGTCGCAGCCATGGTCGCCGGGTGCAGCAAGAGCACCTCCCCTGCCGGGAACAAGGTGAAGCAGCCCTTCAGCGGCAGCGCCTACGAGAGCAACAACCGCTTCTTCCGCGGCACGGGCCAGGCGGTGAGCGCCAAGCAGAACATCGCGCGCAGCAAGGCCGACCTGGATGCCCGGAACCAGCTGGCCGCCCAGGTGGGCACCACCGTGAAGGCCGTGACGGACCAGTATCTCGGGCAGACCGAGAACGTCGGGGCGGCCGAGGTGGGCGACAAGTTCCAGACGCTGGTGCGCGAGGTGATGAACACCGAGATGGCCGACCTGCGCAAGATCGGCGAGGAAACCTACCACAACCCGGAGACGCAAGCCTACACGGTGTACGTGGCGTACGAGATCCGCAAGGCGGCCATGTGGCGTTTCATGAAGCAGCAGGCCCGGACCAACGCCAAGGTGAGCGCGCAGGAACTGAAGGTGATGGACGAGCTGTTGGACCAGCAGATCAAGGCGGCCGAAGCGGAGGGCCAGTGAACTGCCATCTTTGCAGGCGGGCTGCCGTGGACGGCACCGAAAGCCCCCCTGCGGGGGATCGGAACCGGAATTGCGGAAGGCCGCTTCAAACCTGAACGACCCATGATGGGAGCCTACCTCATCGGCATCGTGGTGATGCTCGTGAGCCTGCTGGTGAGCCAGCAATTGAAGAGCCGGTTCCAGAAGTACAGCGCCACCCCGCTGGCCAACGGCATGAGCGGGGCCGAGATCGCGCAGCAGATGCTGCACGACCACGGCATCGGCGATGTGCGGGTGGTGAGCGTGGCCGGTCAGCTCACCGACCACTACAACCCGGCGAACCGGACGGTGAACCTCAGCGAGGCGGTGTACCATGCGCGCAACGCCGCCGCCGCCGCCGTGGCCGCGCACGAATGCGGTCACGCGGTGCAGCACGCCACGGCATACCGCTGGCTCACCATGCGCAGCAAGCTGGTGCCCGTGGTGCAGGTGGCGAGCAACTTCATGCAGTGGGTGATCCTGGGCGGCATCCTGCTGATCAACACCTTCCCGCAGCTGCTGCTCATCGGCATCATCATGTTCGCCATGACCACGCTGTTCGCCTTCATCACACTGCCGGTGGAATACGATGCGAGCAACCGGGCCCTGGCCTGGATCAAGCGCAAAGGCATCGTGACGGCCGGGGAGTATGCCATGAGCGCCGACGCGCTGAAGTGGGCCGCCCGCACGTACGTGGTGGCCGCCATCGGTTCGCTGGCCACGCTGCTGTACTACGTTTCCATTTTCATGAACCGCCGGGACTGACCCCCCCCTGCCCCGTGCGGTCGAAAGGTCACTGCTCCGGCGGTGGCCTTTTCCGTTACCGCAGTTGCAGCACGATGGGCAGGTGGTCGCTGAAGCCGCCCTTGTGGTCGCCCCGGCTGTAGGTCTTGTCCGGTGCGGGGCCGTACTTGGGGTGCCGGAACAGCAGGCGGTCGTCCACGAAGGCCCCGGCCTGGGCGGCGACGGGCCCCTGGCCCGAGATCAGGGACCGGCTCACGATCATCTGGTCCAGGTAGCCCCACTGGCCTTGGTGCAGGTAACTGCCTTCCACGGTGCTCTTTTCCAGATCGGTGCACATCAAGTCGATGAGGTCGGTGCGGCCCATGCGGTCACAGCCAGCACCGAGCCCCTCGCGGATGCTGCGGTCGTGCGGATGGTCGTTGAAGTCGCCCATGAGGAGCACCCGGGCCTGCGGGTCGCGGGAGAGGATCGCATCCACGCGTTCGCGCACCAGGCGGGCGGCGGCCATGCGCTTGGGTTTGCTCTCGGCCACGCCTTCCCGGCGGCTGGGCCAGTGGCATTGGAATACGTGGAGCACCTGTTCCCCGGCGATGGCCAGCCTGGCGTAGAGCACGTCCCGCGTGCGGTCGTTGCCCGGGAGGTCCACGGTGAGCGCTTCAGCCTCCAGCACCTTGGCGAAGGGTCTGCGCACCAGCAGGGCCACGTCAATCCCACGCTCGTCGGGGGAGTCGAAGTGCACCACGGCGTAGTCCCCTTCGGCCAGCGGCGGTGTCCGGGCCAGGTCCTCCACCACCGCACGGTTCTCCACCTCGATCAGCCCGACGACGGGCGGCAGTTCGTCCGCGGTCCAGGAAATGGCCCGGGCCAGCTGCGCCAGCTTGTGCCGGTAGCGCTTGGCGGTCCACCGCAGGGGACCCGAGGGCAGGAAGTCCTCGTCGTTGGTGCGCGGATCGTCCACCGTGTCGAAGAGGTTCTCCACGTTGTAGCTCACCAACGTGCGGCCGGCGAGGGAACGCAGCGGCCCGGCGGCCGGGGTCGTGATCCCCTCGGGGGGTGGGTCCGCGTGGTGGACCGGTGCGGAGGAAGGGCCGCAGGCGATGACCGCGAGCACCAGCGGGAGCGCCAGCAGGGCGGCACGCATGGTCAGCGGCGGCGTGTGCGAACGCCGAGCACGCCCAGCAGGCCCCGGGTGAGCTCGCGCACGAGGGTGTTACCCACCTGGCGCACCATGGTGTTGCGGCTCAGGTCCTCCACGAGCGAGCGTTCGGGCTTGGCGGGTTTGCGTTCCGGCGAGGGCCGTTCCTGCTTGTCCTGGGCTTCGGCACCGCCGGTGTTCCCCTGGAGCCGCTTCTCCAGCATTTCGAAGGCACTGTCGCGGTCGATGACCTCGTTGTACTTGGCCGTCAACGCACTGCGGGCCACCAGGCCGTCCACCTCCAGCGGGGTGAGCACATCCATGCGGGTGGCCGGCGCGCACATCAGCGTGTGGGCCAGCGGCGTCGGGGTTCCCTTTTCGCTCAGGGCCGTCACCAGGGCTTCGCCGATCCCCAGGGATGTCAGCAGTTCCTCGGTGCGGTAGAAGTCGGTGAGCGGGTAGTTCTCGGCCGTGCGCTTGATGGCGGTGCGGTCCTTGGCGGTGAATGCGCGCAAGGCGTGCTGGACCTTGAGGCCGAGCTGGCCCAGCACCTCGTCGGGCACGTCCGTGGGGTCCTGGGTGCAGAAGTACACACCCACGCCCTTGGACCGGATCAGCTTGATGATGGTGCCGATCTGCTCGAGCAGCGGCTTGGTCGCCGTGCTGAAGATCAGATGTGCCTCGTCGATGAACAGGCAGAGCCTGGGTTTGTCGGCATCGCCCTGCTCGGGGAAGGTGGCATACACCTCGGCCAGCAGGCACAGCATGAAGGTGCTGAAGAGCCGCGGCCTGTCCTGGATGTCGGTGAGGCGCACGATGTGCACCACCCCTTTGCCATCGCGCACCTGGAGCAGGTCGTTCACGTCGAAGCTGCGTTCGCCGAAGAAGCGTTCGGCGCCCTGCTGCTCGATCTCGATCAGCTTGCGCATGATGGTGTTGACCGTGGCGGGGCTCACCGCACCGTACTCCTTCTGCACCTCGGGCTTCCCCTCCTGGGTGGTGAACTGCAGCACGCGCCGCAGGTCTTTCAGGTCCAGCAGGGGCAGGCCGTTATCGTCGCAGTATTTGAAGACCAGGGCCAGCACGCTCTGCTGGGTGTCGTTGAGCTCCAGGATGCGGCCCAGCAGCACCGGCCCGAACTCGCTGACGGTGGCCCGGAGACGGGCGCCCTTTTCATCGCTCAAGCTCAGCAGTTCCACGGGGAGGCTGGCGGGTGCGTAGGGGATCCCCAGGCGGCCGTGCCGTTCCTCGATCCTGGGGTTCGCCTGGCCCGGGGCGGCGATGCCGCTCAGGTCGCCCTTGATGTCCATGAGCAGGCTGGGCACGCCCTGCAGACTGAGCTGTTCGGCCAGCACCTGCAGGCTCTTGGTCTTGCCCGTGCCGGTGGCGCCGGCGATCAGGCCGTGGCGGTTCATGGTGCGCATGGGGATCCGCACCGGAGCGGACGCCACACAAGCGCCCTGGAACAGCGGTGCGCCCAGGACGATGGATCCGCCCTGCACGGCATAGCCCGCCTGCATGGCCTGGGTGAACTCCTCGGTGGTTCGCATGGAGGCCAAAGTAAGCGTGCCGCCTGTTCAGGCAGGACGGCCTACTTGAACAGGCCGCCGAGCAGGCCCTTGGCCAGTCCGGCCAGGTCGCCGCCCTTCCCCAGTTCACCGAGCAGCCCTTGCAGGTTCCCGGCGTTGCCGCCGACCTTGTCGCTGAGCAACTGGGTGAGCAGGGGAAGCACCATGTTGACCACGCCACCGGCCTGTTGGCCGCTGAGGCCCACCTGCCCGGTGAGTTTCTGGTTGAAGACCTGGCCGATCTGGTCCAGGATCCCGTTGGCCCCGGCGGTGTTCTGGGCACTGCTGAACAGGTTCAAGACGTCGTCCAGGCCGAAGCCGTCGCCGCCGCCGAGCACCTGTTTCACACTGTCGCCGGCCGCGTTGATGGAGCCTTGGGCCTGGCCTTCGTTGAGGCCGAGCTGGCTGATAAGCTGCGGGCCCACCTGGCCCTGCAGCGTAGCGAGAAGTTGATCCAACATGGGGACAAGGTAATGCGGTCCCCGCCACTGGATCGATCGCGGCCGCCAAGTGCTCATGCGGACATGCTCCCGGGGGGCGATGGGGCCAGTTTCGCACCATCAACAACCGACACCCCATGCGCCACAAGCTCCTCCCCTGCGCCGTTCTCCTGGTCCTCCTCGCCAGCACTTCCACCGCCATGGCCCAGCACAGCACCGTTCCTGCCGACCTGGACCTGATGGCGCGGATGCAGCAGGAAGGACGGTCGTTCCTGATGGACCACGGTGTCCGGTATGAGCGTGTGAACGCGGCCTTTCAGCCCACCCCCACCGGGGACCATCTGCGGGCCGTCACGGCGACGGACCAGGGTCATGCGGTGCGGGTCACCGGTCCGACGGGCAGCCTGCGCATGACCGGGACCTACCGGGATGCCGACCTCCGCGTGGCCCACGGCATCTTCGCTTACCACCATCCGAACGGCCTTTTGGAAAGCCAGGGCGCATACGTGGGCGGCGTGAAGCACGGGGTATGGCAGCGATACGATGAGGCGGGCCGTGCCCTGGCCGAGCGCTGCTATGGGGTGGTGGATCCGGAATCCCTGATGGAGGTCAATGGATGGGCCAGCCGGGCTGTGGTGGTGGACCGGGCGAGCGCGGGGAAATGAGGGGTCCGTCAAGCCTCCAGCTTCCGGCCTCAAGCCTCAAGCTTCCGGCCTCCAGCTTCCAGCTTCCAGCCTCCCGCTTCCAGCTTCCAGCCTCCCGCTTCCAGCTTCCAGCCTCAAGCCTCAAGCTTCCAGCCACCGGCTTTCAACTTTCAGCTTTCGGCTTTCAACTTTCAGATTTCGGCGTTGGCCTCCAGCCTCCCGCTTCCAGCCACCGGCTTTCGGCTTTCAACTTTCAACTTTCAGCTTTCGACGTTGGCTTCCGGTTTGCGGTTCTTGGTTTCCGTCCACGGCGCCCGGTGTTGTGGGAGCCTCAGGGCTGCTGCACCACAAGGCGGATGAAGGAGCCCGGCTGCTGGCGATCGCGCAGCAAGTAGGTGCCCGGCTGTACCCCAAGGTCCACGGTCTGTTCGCCGGCGATCCCGGGGAAATGAGCCACGAAGCGCCCGGTGGCATCGAGGAGTTCCAGCGTGGTGCGGTGTGCGAGCGTGATGGTGATCCGCCCGTTGCCCGGGTTGGGATACACGACCAGCGGGGCGGTCGCAACCCCTTCGGGAACGGAAGCCGCCTGCAGCCCGCAGCCCGCCGGCTGATCACACACCACCTTGGCCAGGAAATCGGCCACGAAATTCTCGGCGACCACCGGGTCGCTGTTGAAGTAGCCCACATGGCCGTTGCCTGGGTAGAGCAGGAAACAATGTTCCAGGCCGATGGTCTCCGCCCGGCGGTGGATGTCCGCGCTGCCGCTGGCCACCAACCCGGTGGGAATGCCGAACACGCTCACCTCCTGGGTGTGGCAGGGCACCACCCCGTCCCCATCCTCATGAAGGCTCACCAACGGCGGGTCACCGGGGACGATCCACGTGGTGTCGCCGATAGCTCCGCTGTAGCTGTAGCAGGCCAGCACTTCGCTGGAATAACCGGGTGAGCCGGAATGACCTTCGATGCCACCGAGCGCCGCCGAATCCGGCACCAGCACGGCCGGAACCTCACCGGGTTGGTCCAGGTAGGTGGCGTGGATGGCCGAGATGGCGCCTGCGGAGACCCCGCCCACGATGATGCGGTCCACGTCGATGCCGTAGGGGTTGCCATCCTCGGCCACCGTCTTGCGCAGGTAACGCACACAGGCCCGCATGTCGTGCGCACCACGCAACACGGCCTGTTGGGTGGTGGTGGCGTTGGGGAAGAAGAAACCCACGCGATAGTCGGGGGCCACGGCCACGAAGCCGCGATGCGCGAAGGCTTGGCAGATCGCAGCCACATCGGCGCGGGTGCCGGCCACGAAGCTGCCGCCGAAGGCCACCAGCACCACCGGCCGTTCGGAGAGGGTGTCCCCTGCCGGTTCGTACACATCCATGTACAGGGTCTGCGGCTGCCCGTTCACGCCGGTGTTCAAGCCGAAGGGAACCGCCGGGGTGACGTGCAGGCTGTCGAACAGGGAAGGATCGGTGTACCGGCCATTGCCGCATTCGGTCTGGGCGGCAAGCGCCGTGGGCAGCAAGGCGACAACAAGGAGTTGGGGTGTACGCATGGGCTGGGTTGCGGCCGGCAAAGTAGATCGCTCGCCCCGACCCCTGCACGGGTGTGCAGTGCCGTTCGACGGATCGCCTTCACACGTCGAAGGACGCACCGGACCAAGAGACAAGATCAGGCGGGACGGCACGCGGCATGGAGGCCTGCGAGGTGACCCGTGCTCCAGGCCGCCTGGAAGTTGTACCCACCGGTGATGCCGTCGATGTCGAGCACTTCACCCGCGAAGAACAACCCGGGCGCCACCCGGCTCTCCATGGTCCGAGGGTCCACCTCATCGAGCGTCACCCCGCCGGCGGTGACGAACTCCTCCTTGAAGGTGGTCTTGCCCTGGACCTCGAAGCCTTGGTTGGTGAGCACGGCCACGAGCTTGTCGCGACCACGCCGCCCCAGCTCGTTCCAGGGTTTGACCGGCGGCAACCCGGCGGCCTCGAGGAGAAAAAGCCACAGGCGTGCGGCCAGGCCGAAGAGCGGCGTGTTGGCGAGGTGCTTCCGCGGGTGATCCGCGGCGGCCTGTGCGAGAGCCCGCACCACCGCCTGCTCCCCTGCCCCACCGGTCCAGTCCACCAGCACGGTGAGCCGGTACTGCCGTTCGTGCAGCTGCCTCGCCCCGAAAGCGCTGAGGCGCAGCACGGCCGGACCGCTGAGGCCCCAATGGGTGACCAGCAGGGGCCCGGAGGACTCCAGCCCGAGCCCCGCCAGGCGCACGCGCACCGGATCGGCCACCACACCCATGCGGGCACGCAAGGCCCGATCCGCGATGTTGAAGGTGAAGAGCGAGGGCACCGGGGGCACGATGCGGTGGCCCAGCTGCCCGAGCCATGCCAGCCCTTCGGCCTTGGGACTTCCACCCGTGGCCACCACCACTGCGGTCGCGTCCAGCGCGCCGAACGGGCCGTGGAGGCGCCAACCGCGGTCGTGGGTCTCGAGGGAGCGCACCGGATGCCGCAGCCGGGTGGTCACCCCGGCCTGCAACGCTGCGGCCTGCAAGGCTTCGATCACCGTGCGCGCGTCGTTGGTGACCGGGAACATGCGCCCGTCCTCCTCGGTATGGAGGTCCACGCCCAGCGACGCGAACAGCGCCACGGTGTCGGGCTGGCCGAAGGTCTTGAACACCTGGCGCAGGAACCCGGCGCCACGGGGATAGCACCGGGCCAGCTGGGCCGTTCCCGACGCGCGGGCCAGGCCGGCGTTGGTGACGTTGCAGCGCCCACCACCGCTGACGCGCACCTTGGCCAGCGGCTTATCGCTGCCCTCCAGCAGCAGCACACGCCGCCCTGCCCGGGCCGCAGCGATGGCCGCCATGTGACCGGCCGCGCCACCGCCCACCACCACCACCGGCCATCTTGCCTCGTTGCCCATGCGGCGAAGTTCGGCAGCACGTCCGGCCGGCATGCACCGCGCTGCGCGCGCTCCCGGAGACTTGTGCTGTCCAACGGTCGTTGCAACCCGCTGGGCATCAGCGGCGGCCGGCCTTTGGCACACGGCTTGGGACAGGGGGCACGAACAGCCAACACCATGAAAAAGCACGTGTTCATCGCCGCCTTCGCGCTCCTGGCCGGAGCGGCCTCCGCCCAGTTCCAGGCGAACCCCCAATTGGGCCTCACCTACCAGGACCTCACCCACGATGCCGACGCCAACGTGGAGTTCCGCAGCAACATCGGCTGGCAGCTGGGTGTGGACTTCCGCATCGGGAACAAGGCCTACATCCAGCCGGGGGTGTTCTTCGGCCGGAACGTGACCGCCGTGAAGACCACGTTCAACGATTCGGTGCTGGCCGAGGGCGACCTGATGCGGACCAACCTGCGGCTGAAGCTGCTGGGCGGCTACCGGATCGTGGACAGCTACCAGTTCGACCTGCGCTTCTTCCTGGGCCCCACCTACGACGTGCTGCTGAGCGTGGACGACCGGGATGACCGCATCGGTTGGAACAAAGGCGACTTCAACAAGGGTTCCTTCAACGTGGATGCGGGCCTGGGCTTCGACATGGGCATGTTCACCCTGGAACCCAGCGTCAGCTTCGGCCTGAGCCGTGTGTTCAGTGACAACCTGCGGGTGAAGGACATCGGTTCGCGCTACCTCACCTACGGGTTGACCGTGGGTTTGAACTTCGGTGACGACGACCGCAGGGACTGACCCCGGTGCCTTGAACGGCCCCGTGCTTCCTCACCGGAACGCGGGGCCGTCGGCATTCCGGCCGGCGGCGTGCGATCCGGCAGGGTATTTGACGAACAACCTTCGGAACCTTCCAAGCATCCTCACATCATGAACATGCTTCGCTCCCTGGGGATCACCGGCCTGCTGGCCGTGTGCCCGGCTCTCGCGCAGGAGGATTGGCCGCTCCGCTTCACGGCCGAGGGCACGGCGTACCAAGTGTTCGCCCCGCAGCCCGAACGCCTGTCGGGCAACCATTTCGCCGCCCGCATGGCCGTTTCCATCAAGCGCCCATCGGACAAGGAGGCCATCTTCGGTGCGGTGTGGGGCGATGGCATGCTGGAGATGGACCGCGATAACCGAAGGGGTCGGTTGGTGGCCTTCAGCGTCACCGACGCACGCTTCCCCGGCATCACCGATGAGGGCGAACTGTTGCGCCTGCGCACCACCCTGAGCGCCGAGGTGCCCAAGCACACACCCCAGTTGAGCATGGACCTGCTGGTGTCGGCCTTGGAGGAAGAACGCTCGCGCGGGGACGGGTTGCGGAACGAGGCGCCCGAGATCATCTACACCGAAACGCCCAGCGCCCTGCTGTTCATCGACGGCACGCCCCGGTATGAGACGTTGGACAACGTGCCGGACACGGATGACCCGGTGTACCGCTCGGCAAAGGGTGCGCATGTGGAGCGGGTGTCCAACACCCCCTTCCTGGTGCTGCGCCACAACGGGCAACACTACCTCTACGGCTCGGGGCTCTGGTACCGCAGCACGGCTTTGGAGGGCCCGTGGGCGGTGCAGCGTGAGGTGCCCCAGGTACTGCGCGACCTTGCCGCCAAGGCCGGGGACGGCGCCGCCCTCACCGCACCGGAGGAGGCCGGTGCGCAGGCGCCCGCGATCGTGATGCGCAGTACCCCCGCCGAACTGTTGGACCTGGACGGCCCGCCGCAGTACGAGCCCATCGAGAGCACGGGGTTGCTGGCCGTGATGAACACCGATCGCAACCTGTTCCTGGAGATCGCCACCCAGCAGCACTACGCCCTCTTCAGCGGGCGGTGGTATCGCACCGCCGACCTGCGCAACGGTCCCTGGAGCTTCGTGCCCGCGCACGATCTGCCGAAGGACTTCCAGGCGATCCCTGAGGGAAGCAAGAAGGACGGGGTGCTGGCGCACGTGGCCGGTACGCCGGCCGCACGGGAGGCTGTGCGTGATGCACGCATCCCGCAGACGGCCAAGGTGGACCGCCGGACCGCGAGCCTGACGGTGACCTATGATGGTGACCCGGTGTTCGATGCCGTGCCGGGCACCGCGGTGGAACTGGCGCGCAACGCCAGCACCAGTGTGCTGCGCATCAACGGCCGCTACCATGCCTGCGACAACGGCATCTGGTTCGAGTCCGCCTCGCCCGACGGCCCGTGGACGGTGAGCACCGCGGTGCCCGCCGCCGTGAACGACATACCGCCCAGCAGCGAGGCCTACAACCTGCGCTACGTGTACATCTACGACCACACGCCGGACTGGGTGTACATGGGCTACACGCCGGGCTACCTGGGCTGCTATGTGCAAGGCGACGTCGTGGTGTACGGCACCGGCTTCTATTATGCGCCATGGCCGCGGTTCTGGCGTCCGCGCCCCTTCACCTGGGGTTTCGGGATGTACTACGACCCGTGGACCGGATGGGGCTTCGGCGGCGGTTGGGGCTACAACTGGTACGGTCCCGGCTGGGGCTGGGGTTGGGGTGGTTGGAACTGGGGCTGGGGCCACGGCGGCTGGGGCGGCTGGGGTTATGGCGGCTGGGGCTGGTGGGGTCCCTGCCACTACGTGCCCCCTTGCTGCCACGGCACGGCCGACAGCTACTACGGCCACCACACCCCGCTCAACGCCTCGCGGAGCAACCCGTCGGTGGGGAGCGGCAGCCTGTACGCCGCGCGCCAGCGCCCGGGTGTCACGGCGAGCCGGGTGACGCGTGCGACCCCCACGGCCAACGCGACCAAGGCCCCGGTGCCCGACCATTTCACCGACGCTGCGGGCAACGTGTACCGCCGCAACAACGGCGGCGCCGAGCGCTACACGGGTAGTGCCTGGGAGCAAGTGCCGGCGCCGCGCACCGAAAGGCCCGACGGCACCGTCGGCGGCACCAACCCGGCGGAGGCCCCGCCGGTACCGCAGGCCCGGCCGGAAGCCCGCCCCGTGCCTGAAGCGCGTCCCACGCCCGGCGCCCGTCCGGAGGCTCGTCCCACGCCGCAGCCCCAGGACCCCTACCGCATCGACCAGGAACGGCAGCGCGCCGCACAACGCGACCGCACCTACCAGGAACATCGTGCCCGGCCGACCCCTCCACGCCGGGGCGGGACCGCGCCGCATCGTTCCACCCCGACCACGCGGCCGGACACACCCCAACGCAGCAACGGCACGTCCCGGCCCGGCGGCGGATCCAGGCCCTCGTCCCCGGCGCCGTCGCGGCAGGGCGGCGGTGGTGGGCAGGCGCCATCCCGCGGGCGTACGGGCGGTCGCTGAGCGGTGTACGACGGCGGGCGGGTCCGAGCGACGGGCCCGCCCGCCGTGCCGCCGCATGCGTGCGCAGCCGGGCCGCACCACGTGCATCGGTGATCCGGTCCCTGCGGACGGTCCGTTCATCTTGGCCGTTCGCCTTCCATCCGGATCGGGCGCTCCTGCACGCCGCATGTGCCCATCTTCGTGTGCAAGCATCCCCACCATGGACCCCCAAGCCCGCCTGCGCACCCTATCGGTGTTGCACTACGCCTACGGCGCCTTCATCTGCTTCTCAGGACTGGCGCTGCTGGCCCTGGTGCTCATCGGTCATTTCATGAACAGCGACTGGCTGGCCGAACATGCCCAGAGCGATGTGCCGGGTTGGATGGGCACCTTCATCAGTGGTCTGGGCTGGACGCTGTTCGTTGTGGTGGAGGCCGTGGGGGTGCTGAACCTGCTGGCGGGCGGATGGCTTTCCCGGCGCACCAACCGCACCGCGTGCATGGTGGTGGCGGCCTTCGACCTTCTGAACCTGCCTCTGGGCCTGTTGCTGGGGGTGTTCACCCTGGTGACGCTCAACGACGAACGCGTGTCGGTGCTGTTCGAGCCCACGTTCCGTTGAACGGCATGTTCACTCCGGGTGGTCGCGCCCCATGGCCTGCCGGGCCTGCCGGAACTGCTCCTCCTCGGCGGCGAACACGCGCTTGAGGCTGTCGCTGACCTCCTTCTGCTCCAAGCGCTCCAGGTCGGGTTGACCGGCGTCCACCCAGGCGGAATACCAGAAGCTGCCAAGGGCGATGATGCTGGCGTTCATCCGGCGTTCCACCATGCCGCCCATGGCCGCCTCGTACGCTGCGGTGTACTCGCGGCTGTACGTGCGCATGCCGGTGCGGCCCCGGTCCTCCACCACGTACTGCCGGTCGTCCGGCCAGGCCTCGTCCACCGCACGTTCGATGGCCAGCACGCTGTCCACGGCCGCGTGGCTGTCGCGCACCGCGTCCCAGGCGGCGCGCAACGGCGCGGCCAGATACCGGGCACGGCCCACCAGGTGGTCGTAGTTCTCGGCGCTGAGCTCGGGGATGCGGCTCTCCCAGAAGGCGTGGATGCCGTGCTGGCCCGTGAGCTGCCCGTTGTAGTTCTCGGTGGTGTGCAGGGGCACGTGGGCATCGGCCACATAGTGGCCCAGATCGGTGGCGTTCCGCAGGATGCGGTCCACGTCGCCGCGCTGGAAGGCGTTCACCAGGCGGCCGTAGGAGCGCTCCACCTGCCAGGGAACGATGCCGTAGGCCTTCAGGGTATCCTCGGTGAACTTGGCCACGGCTTCCTCCCAGCGCTCGGGCATCACGGCGAAGGGGTCCTGTCCGCCGCGCGCGTAGTGGTCGATGTCGATGTAATGACGTGCCGCCTCCTCGGGGTCGGCGTAGCGTCGGCGGTCGGGGTCCACCGCATGGTCGCTGATGAGGTCGATATGCCGCTTGAAGAAGGGGAACATGGCCGGCGGCAGCGTGAAGCAGGCCATGCGGTTGATGCGTTTGTGCCCGTAGAAGCCCCAGGAGCCCGCCTCCTCGGCCAGCGCGAAGGGCCAGGCGATGAGCACGGCCAGCGGCACGGCGAGGAGGGCGATGCGGGGCGGGCGCATCAGGCCGCGGTTTCGTGCGCCATGGGCACCAGCACGCCGTTGCGCAGCACGGGGATCACCCCGGTGGTATCGGCGGTGAGGCAGTACTTCACGTCGGGAAGCATGCGCAGCTGTTCGATGCGTCGGCGGCGGGGTGCCGCCTTGAGGATGCCCATGATGTTCTCCCGCGCCGCATGGAACAGGTATTGCGCGGCGATGCTGCTGTCCTCCTCCAGCCCGAAGCGGCCGCTGTCCAGCAGCCGGTCCATCACCGCACCGGCGAAGGTGCTGTCCTCCAGGTTGAACTTGCCCTTCCAGCCGGCGCAGAGCAGCAGGATGTTGCCGTCCTGGCGCACCAGCCAGTCGCTCAGGGCGGTGAGGTTCAGGAAGGAGCCGATCACCAGCCGTTTGGCATCCCGGGCCAGGGCGATGGTGCGCGTGCCGTTGGTGGTGGTCATCACCAGGGTCTTGCCCATGATCTCCGGCCCCTGGAAGGCCAGGGGCGAGTTGCCGTACTGGAAGCCCTCCACCACCTCGCCGTTGCGTTCGGCCGCCACGATGTGACCTTCCCGACCGAGGTAGGTGCGGGCCTCCTCCACCGAGCTCACCGGGATGATGCGCTCCACGCCATGGGCGAGCGCGGTGACCATGGCGCTGGTGGCGCGCAGCACATCGATCACCACCACGATGTCCATCTCCGCCGCGTACAGGGGGTACTGGTCGGGGAAGAAGCAGACCTCCACCCGGTACCGGTAATCGGGGTTGATGGTGCGGGCGCTCATGCGGGTGCCTTGTAGAAGGGCAGCCCCACCACGCGGGCCCGCAACACCTTGCCCCGCACGTCGATGAGGAGCTCGCTACCCGGGGCGGCCAGGGCCGCGGGCACGTAGGCCAGGCCGATGGGCTTTTGCAGCGAGGGGCTGTGCGTGCCGCTGGTCACCGTGCCGATCACCGCGCCGGAGGCGTCCACCACGGAATGCCCATGGCGCGGTATGCCGCGGTCCAGCAGTTCGAAGCCGACCAGCTTGCGCTTCACGCCGGCCTCCTTCTGGGCCTTCAGTGCGGCGGAGTTGGTGAATTCCTTGGTGAACTTGGTGATCCAGCCCAGGCCGGCCTCCAGGGGCGAGGTGCTGTCGTCGATGTCGTTGCCGTAAAGGCAAAAGCCCATCTCCAGGCGCAGGGTGTCGCGCGCGGCCAGGCCGCAGGGCTTGATCCCGTGCGGTGCACCGGCGGCCATGATGGCGTTCCAGGCCTTTTCCAAGAGGTCGTTGGGCACGTACACCTCGTAACCGCCGGCGCCGGTGTATCCCGTGGCGCTGATGAGCACCAGGCCCACACCCTTCATCTCGGCATATTGTGCGGTGTAGTAGGCCATGGCCGCCAGGTCCACGGTGAACAGGCCCTGCAGGGTGGCGGTGGCCTTGGGACCCTGCACGGCCAGCAGGCCCATGCGGTCGCTGATGTCCTCCAGCCGGGCGTCGAAGCTGTTGTGGTCGTTGATCCAGTCCCAGTCCTTGCGGATGTTGCCGGCGTTCACCACCAGCAGGTAGTGGTGATCGTCCGCGTGCTGCATGCGGTACACCAGCAGGTCGTCCACGATGCCGCCGGTGGTGTTGGGCAGGCAGCTGTACTGCACCTTGCCCACGGTGAGCTTGGAGGCATCGTTGCTGGTGACGCGCTGGATGAGGTCGAGGGCGCCGTCGCCCCGCACCAGGAACTCGCCCATGTGGCTCACGTCGAACAGGCCCACGCCATTGCGCACGGCGAGGTGCTCGTCGTTGACCCCGCTGTACTGCACGGGCATCAGGAAGCCGGCGAAGGGCACCATCTTGGCGCCGAGGGCCTCATGCACGTGCCGGAGCCTGGTGGACTTGAGTTCGGTCTGGGTTTCCATGGGTTCGGATCAGGTGGTTGAAGAGGTCGATGTAATGGTCGCGCCAAGCCACCGTGGAGTAGTGTTGCTCCACGGTCGTCCGGGCCGCATGGCCCAGCCGGGCACGAAGGTCGGCATCCTGGATGAGCAGGCCCAACTTCGCGGTCCATGCGGCGGGGTCGGCGGCCAGGAAGCCGTTCTCCCCATCGCGGACGATGGTGCTGTTCACGCCCACGGGCGACATCACCGGAGGGATGCCCATGGCCATGTACTGCAGGCCTTTCAGCCCGCATTTGCCGCGGCTCCAGGGGTCGTCGCGCAGGGGCATGATGCCGATGTCCATCGGCGCCAGGTCCTCGGGTTCACTGTCGTGCCGCCAGGGCACATTGTCCACCGGCACGCCTGGCAGGGTGAAAGGCTGGTCGCTCACCACGCGGAACCGGATGCGATCGCCCCAGCGCCGCACCAGGTCCTGCAACATGGGCGCCGCCTTGCGCAGATGGGCCATGCTCGTGCGGCTCCCGGTCCAGCCGATCACCACCGGGCCGGGGTGCGGGGTGTGCGTGCGGGGCACGTAGCGCTCGGTGTCGATCACGGTGGGGATCACCTCCACGTTCGTGTTGTGCCAGCGGGCGTATTCGGCCAGGTGCTCGTTGCCCGCGATCACGTGCTGGGCCAGGCGGATCAGCGTGGCGGTCTTGCCGGGGTCCTTCAGCCACCGCAGATGGCGGTTGCCGTCGCTGACGTCCATGTGCCAGATGGCGTCGTCGAAGTCGTAGATCACCGGTGTGCCGCTGCGGGCCAGGGCCCGCTCGAAGCGGGTGCTGCCGGTCATGAACGCCTCGCGCTGCACGAACACCAGGTCGAAGCGCGGGGCCATGCGCACGTGTTCCTGGCGCAGGCGGAAGCTCTTGAGGAAGATGCGCGCCTTGGCGGCGAGGTTCCCCGGGGTGTAAAAGACCGCGTCGTCCGCCTCATCGATCAGCGAGGCGTAGTGCACGGTGAACCCATGCCTTTCCCAGTAGGGCATGAACTGGTCAAAGCGGTAGCGCTGGCTCGGGGAGCGGTCGCGGCGGTGCGCGCCGATGAACAGGATGCGGGGCATCGGTGACCGCAAAGAAAACCCATGGCCGCCACGCGCAGGCGTCCCGTACCTTGGTCGCCACGCCGCATGGAACGTGCGAAGGCCATTCCGCGCTGGGCGGTCCTGCTGGTGGACCTGGGCCTGTGCCTGACCGCCCTGCTGGCCGCCTACCAGTTGCGCTTCAACTTCCAGGTGCCGTCCTGGGAATGGGCGTTGCTGTGGCCGGTGCTCCCGCTGTACATGCTGGTGCGGCTGGGCTCCTTCCTGGTGGCGGGCATCCAGCGCGGCATGGTGCGTCACACGGGCACCGACGATGCGCGGCGCATCTTCTTCACGATCATGGCCGGCTCGGTGGTGCTGGCGCTGCTGAGCCTGATGCGCGAGCGCTTGTGGGACGGGCGGTACCTGCTGCCCTTCTCGGTGCTGATCATCGAGACCATGGGCGCCCTGATCGCCATGATCGCCTCGCGCATCGCCGTGAAGTTGCTGTACCTCAAGGCCCGGGGCAGCGGCAAGGAGCGCATCGGCGTGGTGATCCACGGGGCCGGTGAGGCGGGGCTCATCACCAAGCGCACCCTGGAGCGCGAGGGGTCCGTGCGGTACACGGTGGAGGCCTTCGTGGACGACGATCCGCGCAAGGCGGGGCGGCGGCTGGAGGGCGTGGAAGTGCTGCATACCGAGCGGCTGCCGGCCCTGCTGGCCGAGGGCGGGGTGGACCAGGTGATCATCGCCATCATGAACCCCGACCCCGAGCACCGGCGGCGCGTGGTGGACGCGTGCGTGGCCGCCCGGGTGCAGGTGCGGAGCATCCCCCCGGTGAGCGCCTGGATCAACGGGCAGTTGAGCGCGGGGCAGATCCGTGAGGTGCGCATCGAGGACCTGTTGGGGCGCCCGACCATCCGGCTGGACGATGCCGAGGTGCGGGCGCGCTTCGCCGGTGAACGCGTGCTGGTGACCGGTGCGGCCGGCAGCATCGGCAGCGAGCTGTGCCGCCAGCTGGCCACGCTGGGAGCGGGCCGACTGGTGCTGCTGGACCAGGCCGAGAGCCCCCTGCACGACCTGGCGGTGGAGCTTGGTCGCGCCGCGCCTGCCGTGGAGCTGGCCATCGTGGTGGGCGATGTGCGGGAGGCCGAGGTCGTGGACCGCCTGATGGCCGCCCAACGGCCCGCCGTCGTCTTCCATGCCGCGGCGTACAAACATGTGCCGCTGATGGAGCTGCAACCCGCCGAGGCCGTGCGCACCAACGTGGGCGGCACGGTGAACGTGGTGCGGTCGGCCCTGCGGCATGGGGTGCGCGAGCTGGTGCTGGTGAGCACCGACAAGGCCGTGAACCCCACCAGCGTGATGGGCGCGAGCAAGCGTGTGGCCGAGCTGTTCGTGCGGGCGGAGCATGCACAAGGCACCGCCACGCGCCTGATCACCACCCGGTTCGGCAACGTGCTGGGCTCGAGCGGCTCGGTGATCCCCCTGTTCCGTCGGCAGATCGCCGCGGGCGGGCCGGTGACGGTGACGCATCCGGAGGTGACGCGTTACTTCATGACCATCCCCGAAGCCTGCCGCCTGGTGCTGGAGGCCGGCACCATGGGCCGGGGCGGCGAGGTGTACGTGTTCGACATGGGGCAGCCGGTGCGCATTCAGGACCTGGCCGAGCGGATGATCCGCCTCAGCGGCAAGGAGCCCGGACGGGACATCGCCATCGTGCACACCGGGCTGCGGCCGGGCGAGAAGCTGTACGAGGAACTGCTGGCCGCCCAGGAGGACACCCAACCCACCCACCACCCGCGCATCCTCATCGGCCGCGACCACGGCGCCCCTCCCCCGGGCACCATCGACGCCATCCATGCGTTGGTGAACGCCGCCCAGGACGACCAGGCCGAGGCCATCGTGGCACGCATGAAGGCCCTGGTCCCCGAGTACCGCAGCCGCAATTCGGTGTTCGAGGCCCTCGACGCCCCGCACCCCCGGTAGGCGGGTACCTTTGCGGCCCATCCGAACCGCTCCATGACACGCGACAGGAACCTGGACATCGCCAAGGCGCAGAAGGACATCGCCGAGCACATCGGCGTGGGTGCCGACGGGCTGGTCTTCAACTTCGAGCAGGGCCCCGCCGGCCGCACCAAGCTGCACCTCATCACCATCAACCCGCGGCACAACCAGAGCTTCCTCTTCCACAGCACCGAAGGCAGCGACAAGCTGGACGCCCTGCGGACCATGCTCCAGTACGTGCGCACCTACAAGGAGCGGGAAAGCTCGTACACCATCCAGTGGACCATGCGCGGGGAGAACCAGTTGCAGACCTCCTACTTCCACGCCCGCAACGTGCTGGACGCCCTGGACAAGCTGTACTACGACCGCGACCCCAACAGCATCGTGGTGTTCTCGGTGATCCTCAACCCGATCACCTGAGCATGGCACGCGTGGTCACCGTCCCTGTGCAGGTCCGGTTCGGCGATGTGGACATGGCGCGGCATGTGCACAACGCCGTGTACCTCTCCTACTTCGAGCTGGCGCGCATGGCCTTTCTGGCCCCGCTCTACGGGCCGGGCCACGACTGGACCACCGAAGGGCTCATCCTGGGCCGCAACGAGGTGGACTACCGGCGCCCCGTGGGGTTGCGCGACGTGGTGGAGGTGGACTGCCGGTGTGTGCGCGTAGGCGGCAGGAGCTTCGACCTGGCCTACACCGTGCACGTGATCGACGGCGCGGCACGGACCTTGTGTACCGAGGGGCGGAGCGTGATGGTCTGCTTCAACTACCTGACCAACGCCACCATACCCATCCCCGAACGCATCCGCAAGGCCCTGGAGGCCGATGCCACACCATGAAAAGGACCGTTCTCCCCCTGGGCGTTGTAGCCCTGCTGTTCGCACCGGCCCCCGGCACGGCGCAGGACCTTCAGAACATACTGGGCACCGCCGGACAAATCCTGGGCGGTGGTGGCGGCACCGGCGCCTTGAGCAACGAAGAGGTGGTGCGCGGCCTGAAGCAGGCCCTGGAGGTGGGCAGCCAGCGCAGCGTGGACCTGGCGGGGCGTGACGGTGGTTTCTGGGACGAGCCGCGGATCCGCATCCCCTTTCCGGCCGAAGCCGAGAAGGTGCGGAGCACGTTGCTGGGCCTGGGCATGAACAAACCGGTGGAGGATTTCGAACGCACGCTGAACAAGGCCGCCGAGACCGCCGTGAAGGAGGCCGTGCCCGTGTTCGTGGACGCCATCACCGGCCTGAGCGTGGAGGACGGCTTCAGCATCCTGAAAGGAGGGCCCGACGCCGCCACCAACCTGCTGCGGCAGCGTACCACGGAGGCGCTCACCACGCGGTTCCGGCCCATCGTGGAACAGGCCACGGCCAAGGTGGCGTTGACCGGCTACTGGACGCCGCTGGCCAATGCGTACAACAGCGCGGCGCTCTTCACCGGCGGCAAGGCCGTGGACCCCGACCTCAACGCGTACGTCACCGACCGGGCCATCGCAGGCCTGTTCACCCTGCTGGCCGACGAGGAACGCAAGATCCGCCAGGACCCGGTGGCACGCACCACGGAGCTGCTGCAGCGCGTCTTCGGCAACTGAACCCCATGCGCGCCACACGGACCATACCCCCGGGGAGCCACCTGGCCGACAGTGAACTGGTGCTGGGCCCCGACGGCACGGTGTATCACCTGGGCCTGCGGCCCGAGCACATCGGCGACCTGGTGCTGGTGGCGGGCGACCCCGGTCGGATCGCCAGCATCAGCGCTTTGTTCGAGCGCATCGAGCACCGGGCGCAGAACCGCGAGTTCGTCTCGCACACCGGCATCTACCACGGCACGCGCGTCACGGCGCTGGCCACCGGCATCGGCACGGACAACATCGACATCGTGCTCAACGAGCTCGACGCGCTGGTGAACATCGATCTGGAGCGGCGCACGCCCCACGACACCACGCGAAGCCTCCGCATCGTGCGGCTGGGCACCTGCGGCTCGTTGCAGCCGGACATCCCGGTGGACGACCGGATCGTGAGCACGCATGGTCTGGGGCTGGACAACGTGCTGCATTACTACGCCCACGAGCACGACGCGGCCGAACAGGACCTGCTGAACGCCTTCGTGGCGCATGTACCCTGGCCCACCGCCCTGCCCCGCCCCTATCTGGCCGCCGGGGACCAGGGGTTGGTGAGCCTGCTGGCCGAGGGCAACCACGCCGGCATCACGGCCACCGCCGGTGGTTTCTACGGTCCGCAGGGCCGGCAGCTGCGGCTGGGCACCGCGGTGGCGGACCTCAACGAGCGTTTCACCGCCTTCCGGCATGGAGGCCACCGCATCGCCAACTACGAGATGGAGACCAGCGCGTTGTACGGCCTGGGGGCCCTGCTCGGGCACCGGTGCTGCACGGTCTGCACGGTGGTGGCCAATCGGTTCCGCCGCGAGTTCAGCCGGGACCACCACGCGGCGGTACGGCGCATGGTGGGCGAAGTGCTGGAGCGATCAACAGCCTAGTGCTGGAAAGTACGGACGGCCGCAGCCCGCCCTCCCGCTGCGCCCCGGCTACTTTCGTCGGGGCCGCGCAACGGCCAACGGGGGGCATGAGCGAGAACGAGATCCAGGCCTTGATCACCCTGATCGAGGATCCCGACGAGGACATCTACGCGCAGGTCAGGTCCAGGATCGTTTCCATGGGCGACCGCATGCGGCCGGTGCTGGAGCGTGCCTGGGAGGTGGACGACCTGGGCGACCTGTTCCGCAGCCGGGTGGAGGACCTGCTGCACACACTGCACCTGGACCATGTGGAGGGGCGCCTCAAGGAATGGTGCGACAAGGGGTGCGAGGACCTGCTGGAGGGCGCGCTCATCGTGAGCCGTTACCGCTACCCCGACCTGGACGAGCACCGGTTCCGGGCCCGGTTGGCCGCCATACGGCAGGATATCTGGCTGGAACTGAACGACCACCTCACCGCCTTCGAGAAGGTGCGGGTCTTCAACCACATCTTCTTCCAGGTCCACGGTTTCAAGGGGAACAAGCGCAACTACCACGCCCCGCAGAACAGTTTCATCAACGACGTGCTCGACAGCCGCAAGGGCAATCCGCTCTCCCTGTCGATCCTGTACCAGGCGCTGGCCGAGGACCTGGACCTTCCATTGCGCGGTGTGAACCTGCCGAACCACTTCGTGCTGGCCTATCTGGAGGAGGACAGTGTGGGCGGGGGCAGCGGGTTGCAGCAGAACATCCTGTTCTATGTGAATCCCTTCAGCCAGGGCGACATCCTGGGGCGCAACGAGATCGACGAGTTCCTCCAGAAGCTGCGGATCGAGCCGCAGGAGGCCTTCTACCAGCCCTGCACCAACCGGGACATCGTGCGGCGGCAGTTGAACAACCTGCACCACAGCTACGCCAAGCAGGGCGATGCCGAGCGGGCGGGCGAGCTGGACCGGCTGCGGCGCGTGCTGGGGGCTCCCGCCGATGAACCGCCGCGGCTCAATCCCTGAAGATCAGCCTTAGGGTGGCGGCGATGATGCGCAGGTCGAGCGCCATGCTGCGTTCGCGCACGTAGCGCAGGTCGAGCGCGAGCTTCGCCGGCATGACCTCCTCCACGTATGTGCGCTCGGGGTCCGCCGAACGTGCCAGCAGTTCGTTCTCGTCCACGTAGTCCAGGCTGGCCATGCCGGTGATGCCCGGCCGGACGCGCAGGACCTGGCGCTGTTCCGGTGAGTACAGGGCCACATAGCGCGGCACCTCGGGGCGGGGGCCCACCACGCTCATGTCCCCGACGAGCACGTTCCACAGCTGGGGCAGTTCGTCGAGCTTGGTCTTCCGTAACACCCGCCCCACGGGGGTCACGCGCGGGTCGCTGCCGCCGATGGTGAGCTGCCCCCTGGCCTCGCTGCCCGGACGCATGCTGCGGAACTTGAGCAGGCGGAACTCCCGGCCGTCGCGCCCCACGCGCACCTGCCGGAAGAACGCCCCGCCCGGGGAGGTGAAGGCCACCGTGAGTGCGAACACCAGCAGCAACGGCGCCAGCAGCACCAGCGCCACCAGTGCGAAGACGATGTCGAAGGCCCGCTTGACGATCATGGGTCAACCCAGCACTTCGGACACGGCCTCCTTCACGGCGTCCACCACCTGGTCCACCTGCTGGTCCGTGAGGTCGTAGTACACCGGCAGACTGATCTCGCGGCTGTAGTGCGCGTAGGCGTTGGGGAAGTCGGAGATCCGGTGGCCCTGGCCCTTGTAGAAGCTCAGCAGGGGCAACGGGATGAAGTGCACGTTCACGCTGACCTCGCGGCGGGCGATGGCGTCGATGATGGCATCGCGTTGCGCCTCTTCGGCCTCGCGGACGCGGAGCATGTACAGGTGATGGCTGCTGGTGCGACCGCCGTCGGAGAAGGTCGGGACCAGGAAGCGGCCGTCGGCGGCGAAGGCCGCATCGTAGCGGTCGCAGATGGCGCGGCGCCGCACCAGGGTGTCGTGGTCGTAGCGGTCCAGCTCCACCAGTCCGATGGCGGCCTGCAGGTCGGTCATGTTGCACTTCCAGCCGGGGAACTCCACATCGTAACGCCAGGCCCCGGGCCGGGTCTTGGCCAGGGCGTCCTTGCTCTGGCCGTGCAGGCTCATGGTGTTGAAGTGGCGGTACAGTTCCTCGGGGTCGAAGGGTTCGGGCAGGTGGAAGGCCAGCGCACCGCCCTCGGCGGTGGTGAGGTTCTTCACGGCGTGGAAGCTGAAGCCGGTGATATCGGCCTGTGCGCCCACGGCCCGTCCGTCGATCCGTGCGCCGAACGAGTGGGCGGCATCGGAGAGGACCAGGGCACGGCCCAGGCGCATCTGGGGGTTGCTCCCCGCCACGCGCAGGTTCACCGCCGGGGTGAAGAGCGGGGAGCACTCCTCGGCGATGCGCACGAGCTCCGGCACACGCGCCGGCAACCCGCCGATGTCCACCGGCATGATGCATTTGGTGCGCGGATTGATGGCGCGGCGCACCGCGTCGGGGTCCATGGTGAAGTCGTCCAGCACGTCCACCAGCACGGGTTTGGCCCCCACGTGCATCACGATGTTGGCCGTGGCGCAATAGGTGTAGGCCGGCACGATCACCTCGTCGCCGGGGCCGATGCCGAACCAGCGGAGCACCAGTTCACAGGCATTCGTCCAGCTGTTGAGGGCCACCACACGGTCCACACCGCAATAGGCCGCGAGCCGCCGCTCGAACTCCTTGGTACGTGGGCCGGTGGTGATCCAGCCGCTGCGGAGGGCTTCCTCCACGGCCTTCACGGTGCGGTCGTCGATGCGCGGCGGGCTGAACGGGATCATGGGCCAGGGTGCGTTGTGTGCTGCGTTCCGGCCGGCAAAGGTCGGTGCGGCGCATGGACGAACAACCAGGAGAAGAAGGCGAGGAAGACCACGCCGGCCTGGACCTCCAGCATGCTCTCCACGGTCCAGTTCAAGGCGTTCAAGGCGAGGAAGGCCGTCAGGGTCGTATCGCCGTTGCGCAAGCCCGGCACCAGGGGGACCAGCACCAGCAGCACCACGAGCATCAGCCCCGGGATGCCCAGGGCGACCCCGGTGTTGAGGTATTGGTCGTGGGCGTTGAGCCGCTTCTCCAGGGGGTCCACGTAGCCCAGGTCGGCATAGGCGCGCAGGAGCTCATCCTTCACGTCGCCCGTGCCCACACCGGCCCATGGTCGTGCCGCGATCAGCCTGGCCGCGGCGTCCCATACCATCCGGCGGTCGCTCGTGCTGTTGGCGGTCCCGCCCCCCTCCCCGCGCAGGACGTCCAGCACCTGCACCACGCGTTCGCGCATCAGGCCGTTGGTGGCGATGAGGGTGGCACCGGCGAGCAGGGTTGCGCCCAGCCCCCAGGTCACGGTCCTGCGCAGGCGCGCGTCGCGGCGGTGCAGCAGCAGCACGGCGATGGCCGCGATGAGCAGCACGGCCCACCCGGCCTTGCTGGCGCATAGAAGGATGCCCATCAGGAGCACGGCCGCCACCACCACCCGTTGCCGCGACCGCAGCCTCCGGCAAGTCGTCCTGCCCGCAAGCAGGAACAGTGCCAGCGTGAGGTACATGGCCATGTAGCTCGGATGGTGGAAGGCCGCGAACCCCGAGGAGAAGAAGGGAACGCTGAGGGAGAAGCCCGTCACCTCCCCATCGGGCAGCGTGACCACCAGGTACCGCACGGCACGGAACATCGCCCGTGCAAGGCACAGCAACACGGCCAGCACATTCGCCCCCACGTAGGCGTCGATGGCCCGGCCCACATGCACTGGTGGGCTTCCCAGGAGCGCCAGGAACGCGAAGAGGAGAAGCGAAGCCTTGATGCCCAGATCGAGCCCGGCGAAGTCCATGTTCGTGGTCCAGAGCAGGCCCAGCACATGCAGCAGGTACAGCAGGGCCGCCCAGAACAAGGGTGATCGCCAGTCGAGCCGACGGCCGGGGCCACGCTCACCGGCGAACCGCGCCCACAGCGCGCCGCCCAGCAGCACGGCGATCAATGCGGGCACCAGGGCCGGCAACAGGGGCAGGGCCACGGCGATACCGGTGGTGGCGGCATCGACCACGGTGGCGGGGCGGAAGGGCCGGCGTTCAGGCATGCGGGCGGGCGCGGTCGCGCAGCAGTTCCAGCGTGAGTTGGTCCAGAGTGCGGGCGTCGGCCATGTTGGCCACCACCCGGTCGCGGCCGTTCGAGCGGCGGCCCAGCAGCAGCACCTCTTTCAGTGCTTCGGCCATCCGTGCGGGGTCGCGCTCCACGATGGCACCGGGGGCGACCCCGGCCAGCCGCTCACGCACGTCGCCCACATCGTTGGTCACCACGGGCAGGCCACAGGCCATGGCCTCCTTCACCATGGTGGGGCTGCCTTCCTGATCGCTGCACAGCAGCAGGGCGTCGGCGGCGCTCAGCACCAGGGGCATCCGTTCGGAGGATACGTCGCCGCGCAGCACTTCCAGGCAGGCATCGATCCCGTCGGCCCGGAGACAGGCCTCCACCTGGCGGGCGATGTCCAGCCGTTTCACCGGGGAATCGCGGTGGTTGAACAGGATGCGCCACGGTTTGTCGGGCCAGGCCAGGCGTTGGCGCGCCTCCAGGTACGGCACGGGCACACAGTGCTCCAGGTCCACGCCCATGGGGATCACCCGCACGCGACCACGGCGCCACCACAGCCGCCGGCGCAGGCCTTCGCTGACGCAGATGATGCCGGAGGCGCCCAACGCGGCCAGCTGGGAGAACAGGCGGCCGGCCAGGTCGCGCAGGAGCCCATCGCCCGGGGTGCGGTTGAGGTCGCTGCCGTGATAGGTGACCACCACGGGCACCGGGCTGCTGAGCACGCTGAGCAGGGCCGTGATGGTGCCGTAGTGCACGTGCAGCACCCCGGCGCGGTGGCGCGCGATGGCCTCCCGCAGGGACCGGCGCGACCGGAGCAGGCCGCCCAGGCTGCTTCGTTCGGCGAAGAACCAGGTCGCCACCGTCACGTTCGGCATGGCGGCCAGGGCTTTCGCTTGTCGGCGCGCGAAGACCATGCTGTGGTCCTCCGGCCTCCCGGGGATCACCACCAGGATGCGGAGATCCGGAAGGCCTGCGGCGGGCATCATCGTGCGAAGATGGCACCGCAGGCCGAATGGGCCTTCAGCGGTTGGTGGGCACGTCGGCCGGCCGCACCTTCCGGCGCATCAGGGTGAAGCGCAGCAGCCCCTGCAGGTAACCCACGCCATAGGCCACATGCACCGTGGGGAAGGCGAGCAGCAGCCACGGCAGGGCGGCGAGGCGCCCACCGCCGATCGCGATGCGCAGCGCTACGAGGGTCACCGTGAAGAGGTACACCGACACCAGCGCGACCCAGGCCGGCGCGATCCAGGCATGCAGCGGCGCGAGCAGGGGCAGGCCCAGGAGCGCGAGCACGAACAAGGGCGGGGCGAACTGCCGCAGGGTGGCGGGCTTGCCGAGCTTGAGGTTCACCAACGGCTTGAACAGTCCGTACTCCCGGTACATGCGCCAGAGTTTGCCGAGCCGGTCGCGGCTGTAATAACGGATCACCACTTGCGGGAGCAGCATGATCCTTCCGCCCGCGCGGAGGATGCGGCCGTTGTGCTCATCGTCCTGGTTACGCACCAGGTCCTCGTCGAAATAGCCCACCCGGTCGAACAGTTCCCGGCGGAAGCATCCGTAGGGCACCGTATCCACGGCACGCTCCCCGGTGGTGCCGAGGCGGAAGTGCGCGTTGCCCACGCCCAGCGGGCTGCTCAGCACCCGGGCGATGGCCCACGCCTTGTCGCTCCCGTTGGCGGGCACGGTCTCCCACACCCCGCCGACATTGTCCGCGTGGAGCCTTTCGAGGCCTTCCACCAGCACGGCCACGTAGTCCTTCGGGTAGCGTGAATGGGCGTCCAGGCGCACGATGTACGCGCCCCGTGCCTTACGGATGGCCGCGTTCAGACCATGGGGCACCACCCCGGCCGGGTTCTCCACCAGCCGCACCGCGGGCTCCTCCCGGGCGATCCGCTCCACGATGGCGTGGGTGTCGTCCCTGCTGGGTCCCACGGCCACCAGCACCTCGAGGTCGAATCCACGCCGTTCCTGCGCCAGGGCGTCGCGGATGGCATGGGCCACGTGGTCCGCTTCATTGCGGCAGGGCATCACGATGCTCACCAGGGTGCTCATGTGATCGCGGGGCTTGTGGGCTTGGGGAGCCGCCGGCCTGCTGCAGCGGCCACGGTCACCACCAGCACGGGCATCAGCAGACCTTCGAACACGAGCCCCTTGAAGGCTTCGGGGCCGTTGCGCACCAGCACGGGCAGGTAGGCGGTCCAGCACATCGCCCCCATGACGGCGAACACGCGCCAGGCCAGCGGTCCCGACCGCACCCTGCCGCGCAGGCGCAGGAGGGCACCCCAGCACAGGCCCAGCAGCGCGCCGCCAAGGGGCAACCCGGCCCAGCCCGCGTTGAGGTACCAGGCCGCGGCCTGGTGGATGGTGTAACCCTGACCGGGCTGCAGGCCCGCACCCGCCGCGTACACCTCATAGGCGCCCGGAGGCCGTTGCGGGAGCAGCGCTCTCGGCAACATCGAGCCGGCCAGGCTAAGGAAACTGACGCCCCATTGCGGGGGCACGTCGTGGCGCAAGATGCCGTAGAGCGAGAAATGCGCGGCGAAAAGCTCGTTGGACAGGAGTGGTTTGAGCACGTCGGCCACCGGTCCGCTGTACGTGCCGGGCACGTGGGCGATGAGCGGGAGGGTGAACGGCTCCTTGACCGGTACCGCGTCCGTGCGCAACGCTGCGAGCGAGCTCCAGTTCAGGTCCCGGACCTTCCCGGCGATCAGCAGGGGCAGGGCTGCGGCCAGCGCGTAAGCGCCAAGCCGGATCGGTGCGTGCGTGGCGGCGTTGGCCGCGAAAAGCAGAACGCCGAGCAGGAGCGCCATGAACAGTTCGTGCCGGTTGCCGAGCAGCACCAGGTACACGGACATCAAGGCCACCGCGACCGGGTAGGCCCAGCCCGCCCAGTGCTGACCGTGGGACGTGAACGACCGTCCCTGGCGTGCCGTGAGGTGGATCGCCCAACCCAGCAGCAGGGCGAAGCAGGCAAGCTCGTTGGTCAGGCTGTGCAGGGTGGCACCGGCGAAGGCGGTGTGCCGGGTGTACTGATAGATGGACAGGTCGGCCGCCATGGCCTGGAGGATCAGCGGCCGCACAAGCAGAAAGCTCAACGTCGCCCCGGCCAGGGCGAACAGGAAGAAGACGCGGTGATCCACGCGCCAGGGCTCCGGCCGCACATCGCGCCGCGCAGGCAGGCCCCGCACCACCCCGAGCACCCCGGCCAGCAGAGCCATCAGGAAGACGCCGTAGCCGGTCAGCGCAAGCAGGTAGTCGCGGTCCAGCTCGAACGGGAACATCTTCTCCATGAGGTAGTAGTAGTGCAGCCCGATGCGGTAGCCGTGGTAGCCGCTCATCGCATCGCCGATGAAGAACCAGGCGCCCAGCAAGGTCCAGGCGTAGAGCACCGCCATGCCCAAGAGGAAGGACCGGTCGCCGGTGTGCCGCACCACCCGCCTGGTGGCGACCGCCAGGGCCACGGTGACCAGTGCGAGCAGAAGGTAGGCGGCCATCACGGGGCGGTTGGTTCGGGGCGGTGTGTGTGGCCGGGATCCGGCCGGTCGGGGGGCCGAAGTTCGGTCGGGCGCCGGTCCGGACCACAGCAGCGCCAAAGTTCCGCTCCATCACGCCACCGCAAGGCCGTGGAACGGGCGCGATGCGCGAGTTGTGGAAAGTGCTGTTCCCTGTTGACCTTCGCCCCATGTCCGCGCTTGTCCCCTCCCCCCTGCGCCCCGGCGACACCATTGCCATCGTGCCCACCGCACGCGCCATCACCACCGACGAGCTGCGCGACGGCATCGCCCTGGCCGAGGGATGGGGCTTGAAGGTCAAGGTCGGGGCGGGTGTCGGCCGCAAGCACTTCCAGCAGGCGGGCACGGCCCAAGAGCGTGCCGCCGACCTCCAGGCGGCCCTGGACGACCCCGCCGTTCGTGCCATCTGGTGCGCCCGGGGCGGCTACGGCACTGTTCACCTGTTGGACCATCTGGACCTTGCCGTGCTGCGCCGCGACCCCAAGTGGATCGTGGGCTTCAGCGATGCCACCGTGTTGCACAGCGCCCTGCACGGCTTGGGGGTGGCCAGCCTGCACGCGCAGATGCCCTTCCACATCGCCGCAAAGACCGAGGCCTGCCGGGACAGCCTGCGCAGGGCCTTGATGGCCGATGAACACGCGCTGGCGACCAATGCTTGGGTGAGCCACCGCAGCACCGACCCACTTGCCCTGTTGAACCGTGCCGGCCGCGGAGAAGGGGTGCTCGTGGGCGGCAATCTCTCGCTGCTCCATGCGCTGCGCGGCACGCCCTACGATCTCGATCCCCAGGGCAAGATCCTCTTTCTCGAGGACTTGGACGAGCTGCTCTACCACCTGGACCGCATGGTGCAGAACCTGCGGCTGGCAGGCTGGTTCAAGGGATTGTCCGGGCTGATCGTGGGGGGCATGAACGACATGCGCGACAAGGACCCGAACGATCCGTTCGGCCGCACCGCGGAACGCATCATCGCCGATGCCTTGGGAGACACCGACTATCCGGTGTGTTTCGGCTTTCCTGCAGGCCACATCGCGGACAACCGCGCCCTGGTGCTCGGCCGGGCGGCACAGCTCCACGTCACGTCGGAGGGTGCGACCTTGCGCTATCCTTCCATCGGCCGCGCCGCGCCCCTGGCATGAGCACATCCCGGCCTGGCCAGGGCGCCCGGCACCGTTGGCACGCTTCCAGCCCCGAGCGCTTGCGATCCGCAGGCCGATGAACCGCCCCGCATCCGCGTGCGCCCGTGCTTGATCATCGCCGGACCGGGGCGGGGAGCATCCGCATCACAAAGACTTAACGATCGGCACAGGTGTGCGCAACATGGCGCCGGGAGCTTTGCGGCGCGAACGGACAAAGGCGTTCGCCCAAGCGATGCAACGGATCCTGCTGCTTCTCCTCCCCCTGTTCCTGGCCTGTGACACGATGTCCCAGCACGGCACCATCGCCGGGATGATCACCGCGGCCGAAGGCGGCGCGGTGCAGCCGATGCCCTTCGTGAACGTCATGATCAAAGGCACCGCGCACGGCACGACCACCGGCATGGACGGCACCTTCCGCCTGACCTGCCCCGTGGGCGCGCAGACCGTGGCGGTGAGCCTGCTGGGTTTCGCGCCGGTGGAGCGCACCGTGCACCTGGCGGAAGGGGCCACCTGTACAGTGGACCTCACGCTGCAGGCCGCGGAGAACACCCTGCAACAGGTGGACGTCGTGGCGTTCCGGCGCACCGAGAGCGATGGCGCGGTGCTGCTGGAGCTGCGCAACAGCCGGCAGGTGGTGGACGGTGTGGGCCGCCAGCAGATCGCCCGCGGACAGGACCGCAACGCCGGTGACGTGGTCAAGCGCCTGCCCGGTGTCACGCTGCAGGACGACCGGTTCGTGATGGTGCGCGGCCTGGCGGACCGGTACAACACGGTGCTGCTGAACGAGGTGCCGGCACCGAGCCTGGAGCCGGACAAACGGGCCTTCAGCTTCGACGTGATCCCCAGCGGTGCGCTGGAGCGCCTCCTGGTGTACAAGACCGCCGCCCCGGAGCTTCCGGGCGATCTCGTCGGCGGCGCGGTGAAGGTGCACACGCTGGCCGCGCCCGCCGGGGATGTCACACGCATCACCGTGGGCACCGCGATCCGCGCCGGCACCACCTTCGCACCGTTCCTTCAAGGGGCCGGCCATGCGGCCGATGCGCTGGGCTACGGCGCTGGTGCCCGCAAGCTGCCCGACCACTTCCCGGCCGACCTGAGCGGGCAGAGCCCCGAAGCGCTCCAGGCCCTGGGGCGTGCGCTGCCCAACACCTGGACCACCCGTGAAAGCACCGCCATGCCCGATGTGCGCGTGGGCCTGCTCCTCACCCGCACCCTGGGGAAGCCGGACGCGCACAACCGCTTCGGCACCGTCACCAGCATCGATTACGCCAACACCTGGCTGGCCTACACCGCCAGGAACCGCAACTTCAACGCCTACGACCTCGCCACAGGCCGCAGCGACACGATCCACGACTACCTCGACCGGGAGAACATCCGCACGGCCCGTGTGACGGTGATGCACAACTGGACCGCGCTGCTGGGCCGGGGCACCAGGCTCGAGCTGCGCAACCTGTTCAACCAGCAGGGACAGGACCGGACCACGCTGCGCACCGGCCGCAACCTGGAGGAAGGTTTCGCCGTGCGCAACCACGCCTTCCACTACCGACAGCGCACGGTGTACAGCGGGCAGTTGCACGGGGAGCACACCCTGGGCGAAAGAGGGCAAAGCACCTGGACCCTGGGCTACGGCTACGCGCGCAGCCAGGAGCCCGACCTGCGGCGCGTGCGCACCATCCGCGACATCGATGCCACGGACGCCCCCTACCAGCTGGTCGTTCCACCTTCGGCCTCCACGCTCGATGCCGGCCGTTTCCACAGCGACCTGCACGAGCGCAGCCTCACCGGTCGCTTGGACCACCGCCAGCGCCTGGCCCCGGCCGATGCCGCGCTGGTGCCCGAGCTGGTGGCCGGCGTGTTCGTCGAGGACAAGGACCGTACGTTCAGCGCACGCTGGATGTCGTTCACCCAGGCCAACCTGCTGACCTTCGACCCGGCGCTGCTCACCGAGGACCTGTCCACCGTCTTCAGCGCCGGGAACATCAACCCGGTCACCGGCTTCGAGCTGGCCGAGGGCACCAACCCCAGTGACCGTTACACGGCCCACAACACGCTGTTGGCGGGGCATGCAGGCGCTGCGCTCACGCGGAAGGACCGCTGGACCGTGAGCGGCGGCGTACGGGTGGAGCGGAACCGTCAGCAACTGCGCAGCGCCCGGTTCGGCGGGCAGCCGGTGCGGGCGGACAACACCGTCACCCATGCGCTTCCCTCGGTGAACGCCAGTTACCACATCACCTCGCGCAGCCTGGTGCGCGCGGCCTGGGGGAACACCGTGAACCGGCCGGAGTTCCGGGAGCTGGCCCCCTTCGCCTTCTACGACTTCAGCATGAACAACGTGCTCTTCGGCAACGATTCGTTGACGGTGGCCCGCGTGATGAACGTGGACGCCCGGTGGGAGTTCCATCACGACGCCGGGGAGATCATCAGCATCGGGGCCTTCCACAAGCGTTTCCGCGACCCCATCGAGATGTACTTCGTACCCGGCACGGGTTCGGGCGGCACCCGCAACTTCACTTACGACAACGCGGTGGGGGCGCACAGCACCGGGGTGGAGGCCGAGGTGCGCAGCACGCTCGGCGCCTGGGGCGTGGGTGGCGTGCCGGGCCGTTTCGGCGTCCTGTTCAACGGGGCGTACATCCTCACCCAGGTGGACCTGGGCCAGCGTGCCGTGGGGCAGGCCCGCCAGCGCCCGCTCATGGGGCAGAGCCCCTATGTGGTGAACGCCGGCCTTCACTACGAGGACCGGGAACGCGGCCTGCTGTTCAACGTCGTGTACAACGTGATCGGCCGCCGGCTCTTCGCCGTGGGCAGCTACGGCACGCCCGACCTGTACGAGATGCCGAGGCACCAGGTGGATGCGACCCTCGCGGCGCGCAAGGGCCGCCTGGAGCTCAAGCTCGGTGTGCAGGACCTGCTGAACGCGCCCGTGCGCCTCGTGCAGGACAGCAATGCCAATGACCGCATCGACGCCCGGGACGAGGAGGTCCTGAGCTACCGGCGCGGCCAGCTCGTCTCCCTGAGCGTGAGCGTGCGCTTGTGAGCGCTGCGGTCCGCAAGCTTCACAGCGTGCTAACACCGAATGCGCGAAAGCATCATGCCCCGTTCATCATGAGCTAATGCCGCGTAGGTCCCTTTGCGGCATCGAAACAAAACGATCGAAATGACGAACATCCATTCCCGCCCGCTGCTGGGCGCCCTGCTGCTGGCGGCCCTGACCGCCGGGTTCGCCGCCTGCTCCCGCAAGGAGGGCTGCACCGACCCCCTGGCCACCAACTACGACCCCGATGCGCAACGCGACTGCTGCTGCGCGTACGCCACGGGCAAGACCTTCACCATCACCGACCTGGGCAACGGGGTGAAGCAGGTGCAGGGTGAGACCGACCAGGACGTGACCCTGACGAGCGGAACCAAGTGGCTGCTGCACGGTTTCGTGTATGTGAACAGCGGGGCCACCCTCACCATCGAGCCGGGCACCGTGATCAAGGGCGACAAGGACAGCAAGGCCACGCTGGTGGTGCGCCGGGGCGGCCGGTTCCACGCGGAAGGCACGAGCACGCAGCCCATCGTGTTCACCAGCGCCCAGCCCGCCGGCCAGCGTGCGCCCGGCGACTGGGGCGGGATCATCGTGTGCGGTAAGGCCCCGGTGAACCTCCAGGGCGGCGAGGGGACCATCGAGGGCGGTGTGGACGCCACCTTCGGCGGCTACGACGCCACGCACAGCTCCGGCATTCTACGCTACATCCGGATCGAGTTCTCCGGCGTGCCCTTCCAGCCCAACCAGGAGATCAACGGGCTGACCCTGGGCGGCGTGGGCAGCGGCACCACGATCGACCACATCCAGGTGTCCTACAACGGCGACGACAGCTATGAGTTCTTCGGCGGCACGGTGAACGTGAAGCACCTGGTGGCCCTGGCCAGCTGGGACGACGACTTCGACATGGACAACGGGTACGCCGGCAAGGGCCAGTTCCTGGTGGCGCTGCGCGACCCCGCCATCGCCGACCAGAGCGGCAGCAACGGGTTGGAGCACGACAACGACGGCCAGGGCACCGCGGCCGCGCCGTTCACCGCACCGGTGCTGAGCAACGTGAGCATCTTCGGGCCGCAGGCCACGCCCGGCACCATCATCAACGGCAGCTTCAAGCGGGCCGGTCACCTGCGCCGCAACACGCACAGCAAGGTGTTCAACAGCGTGTTCGCCGGCTTCCCCACGGGCCTGGTGGTGGACGGGGCGGCGTGCGAGGCCAACGCCGATGGTGGGGACCTGAAGGTGCGCCGCTGCGTGTACAGCGCGATGGGCACGCTCACCGGTGTGGCCAGCGGCAGTACGTGGGACATCCAGAGCTGGTTCACCGCCGGCGGCAACGTGAGCGTGGACGACAACGGCGCACTCGGTGTGGCCGATCCCTTCCAGCTCACGGCGCCCGGCTTCCAGCTCACCGGCGGAAGCATGCTGGCCGATGGTGCCGCCTTCGGCGAACCCGAGCTCAACGATCCCTTCTTCGAGCAGGTCCCCCATCGGGGCGCCTTCGGTACCCAGGACTGGACCGCGGGTTGGTGCAACTGGGACCCCCAGCACACGCCTTACTGAGCGCCAGCGCACATCCTTTCCGGGGAACCCCGCCACCACGGCGGGGTTCTCCGTTCAGGTGCGGCGCACGTGCAGCAGGGTGGCATCGCCGTAGCTCAGGAAGCGGTATCCTGCAGCGAGGGCATGCGCGTAGATCCGGCGCCAATCGTCGCCCACACAGGCCGCCACGAGCAGCAGCAGCGTGCTGCCCGGCTGGTGGAAGTTGGTGATCAGCACATCGGTGGTGCGCACCCGGTAGCCCGGGGCGATGAGCAGCCGGGTGCCACCGGTCACGTGCGTCAGCCCGTGGCGGTCCATGCGTTCGAGCACGGCACCGAGGGCCACGTGCGGCGGTGGCGGCGGCGCAGGGCGGTCGTAGGGCTCCCATTGTTCCACGCGGAGCTCGTCGCCAGCGCGCCCTTCAACCAGGGCCACGCCGTGCCAATACAGGCTTTCCAGGGTGCGCAGCGTGGTGGTGCCGATGGCGACCACGGTGCGTACCCCCAGCGCATCGCGCACGGCCGCCACGGTGGCGCGGGGCACCGCGATGCGCTCCTCGTGCATGGCATGGCCCGCCATGGTGGGCGCATGCACCGGGCGGAACGTTCCGGCGCCCACGTGCAGGGTGACGCGGGCCTGCTCCACCCCGCGGGCCTTCAGGCGCTCCATCAGTCCGGGCGTGAAGTGCAGGCCGGCCGTGGGCGCGGCCACCGAGCCTTCCTCCCGGGCGTACACCGTCTGGTAGCGCTCGCCGTCGGCGGCTTCGGCGCTGCGGTGCATGTACGGCGGCAGGGGCACCGCACCCACCCGTGCCAGAACCTCGGCGAAGGTGAGCCCGGACGGCCGCCAGGAGAAGGCGATGCGTGCGCCCTCCGGGTCGGGCGGCAGCCGCTCGGCGATCAACCGCACCCCGCCATCCGGTGCGGCATGGTCCAGCGCGAGGGGGCCCTGCTTCCACCGGCGGGCGTTGCCCACGGCGCACAGCCATGCGGCCTCACCACGGCGCTGGAAGGCCTGTTCCACCGGGCCGCCGTCCGCCGGGGCCAGGCAGAACAGTTCGATCGCCGCGCCGGTGCCCTTGCGGAATAGGAGCCGCGCCTTCACCACACGGGTGTCGTTCATCACCAGCAGCGCACCGGCCGGCAGCAGGTCGGGCAGTTCACTGAACATCCGGTCCTCGATCGCACCGTTGCGGTGCACGAGCAGCCGCGAGGCGCCCCGGTCGGCGGGGGGATGGCGCGCGATGCGATCGTCCGGCAGGTCGTACCGCACGGCATCGGCGGAGAGGTCGCGGGGGTGCGGCATGGGCCGCGAAGTTCGCCAGGGTGCCCGTCAAATGCCCAGTTCCACCTGGAACCAGAGGCCCCATCGCGTGCCGGCCGCATCGGTCGCGGCCATGCCGTCGCTCCAGGCGTAGCTCATCGCGGCCTGCACCTTCACCCGGTGGTGGTTGACGTAGTGCGACCAGCCGAGCCATCCCTCCTCGCGCTGCGGGAGCACGGAGGCCACGCGGCCGACGGGGGTCACCAGCGAATAGCGCGCCACCACCTCGTTGCGCGCACCGAGCATGTGGCTCACCTGGGTGTTCCAGCCCCAGCCCTGGAGCACCGGCACCACCGAGCTGTCGGCGGCCAGCACCAACGGGTCGCCCTCCACATCGCGTTGCAGGAACTCCGTGCTGATGGCCAGGCCGCGGTACTTCAGCACGGCATCGGCGATGAAGGTGTTCAGGGTGCGTCGTTGACCATCGGGCAGGGTGTGCCCCAGCTGCCCGCCCGCCCTGCGTGCGTGGACGTTCACGGCGTAGCCGGCCGCCACGGCGAGCTTGGGCGATGATTCCCTGGCCAGGTCGCCCTCGAACTCATCACCGCCGTCGGTGAACGCGCCGAGGGGCAGCCATTCCATGCGACCGGTGTAGCACAGGCCCTCGTCGCCTGGCGAGGCGTTGCGCCCCTCCCCGCTGGTCACGGCCGCCTTCACCGCGATGCCGTGCGTGCGGACCTTCCCCTGCCATGTGCCGAAGAATCCGAAATCGCGGTCGAGCGTGAAGGCGCCGTTCACGATGGACCGGTCGGGCAGTTGCTGGGCCCCGGAGGAGACCGTGCGCTGGCGGTTGCCGGGGAGCTTGGTCTGGCCGAGGGCGAAGGTCCAGTGCTTGTTCGGAGCGTACTGCGCCACGGCATCCCGGATGGGATGGGCCACGGTGCCTTCGATCAGGTCCATGTCGGCCCTGCTGAAGCCCAGCTGCACCTTGTACTGGACCTTGGGGCTCAGCACGTGCCCCTCGAAGCGCAGGCGCAGCCGACGCACACGGATATCGGTGCCGCCGATGGACAGCTCGTCACCGCGCTCGCTCCACAGGGCGAAGCGGTTCTGCATGCGGAAGCGCAGCGTCATGCGGAAGAGGCTGTCGTGTTCCAGGACCACGCCCTTGTTGCGGTCGAAGCGGGCGGTGAAGCCCCGGCCTTGGGCCTGTGCGGCGGCGGGGACGTACGCCAGCAACACGAAGGACAGGAGGACAGCACCCGCAAGTGAGGTGCGGGGGCGGGCCGGGCCGGGGCTCCCCTGCCCTTTCCGGCGGAACAGGCGTCGATGCCCCGGCAGCCGCCGGTGGCGGAAGCCGCAGGCGCTCGTCGTATCCGGCAGGTCGGTCACCGCTCAGGCCACTTTCAGCGCGTTCTCCACCTTCTCCTTCAGCAGGGCATGCTTCACCACCTCGATCATCTCGGTGACGTAGGTGAAGCGCATGCCCTTGGTGTAGCGCGCGTCGATGTCCTCGATGTCCTTGCGGTTGTCCGTACTGAGGACGATCTCCTTGATGCCGGCGCGTTTGGCGGCGAGGATCTTCTCCTTGATGCCACCCACGGGAAGCACTCGGCCGCGCAGGGTGATCTCGCCGGTCATGGCGGTGAACTTGCGCACCTTCTGCTGGGTGAAGGCGCTGGCGATGCTGGTGAGCATGGCGATGCCGGCGCTGGGTCCGTCCTTGGGCGTGGCCCCCTCGGGCACGTGCACATGCACGTTCCACCGCTTGAACACATCGGCGTCCAGGCCGATGATGTCGCTGTGGGCCTTGAGGTATTCCAAGGCGATGATGGCGCTCTCCTTCATCACATCGCCCAGGTTGCCGGTGAGGGTGAGCTTGCCCTCGCCCTTGGTGATGCTGGTCTCGATGAAGAGGATGTCGCCGCCGGTGGGGGTCCAGGCCAGGCCGGTGACCACGCCGGCCACGTCGTTGCCCTGGTATTTGTCGCGGGCGTGGCTGGGGCCGTAGATCTTCACCAGGTCCTCCGCCGTGATGGTGACGCTGTGCTTCTGCTTGAGGGCGATCTGCTTCGCGCGGTGCCGCACGAGCTTGGCGATGCGTTTCTCCAGGGTGCGCACGCCGCTCTCATCAGTGTACTGCTCGATGATGGCGTCGATGAGGCCCGGGGCGAGCTTGAGCTGCTTGGGTTTGATGCCGTTCTCGGCGAACTGCTTGGGCAGCAGGTGGCGCAGGGCGATCTCCACCTTCTCCTCCTGGGTGTAGCCGTTCACCTCAATGATCTCCATGCGGTCGCGCAGGGCCGGGTGGATGGTGCTGAGGCTGTTGGCCGTGGCGATGAACATCACGCGGCTCAGGTCGTACTCGATCTCCACGTAGTTGTCGTGGAAGGCGTTGTTCTGTTCGGGGTCGAGCACTTCGAGCAGGGCGCTGGCGGGGTCGCCGTGGAAGTCCTTCCCCACTTTGTCGATCTCGTCGAGCACGAACAGGGGGTTGCTGGTGCCGGCCTTCTTGAGGCTCTGGATCAGGCGGCCGGGCATGGCGCCGATGTAGGTCTTGCGGTGGCCGCGGATCTCGGCCTCGTCGTGCAGACCGCCCAGGCTCATGCGCACGTACTTGCGGCCCAGGGCCTCGGCCATGCTCTTGCCCAGGCTGGTCTTGCCCACGCCGGGCGGGCCGTAGAGGCAGATGATCGGCGCCTTCATGTCGCCCTTGAGCTTGAGCACGGCCAGGTGCTCGATGATGCGCTCCTTCACCTTCTCCAGGCCGAAATGGTCGCGGTCCAGGATCTTCTGTGCGTTGCGCAGGTCGAACTTGTCGGTGCTGTACTCGCCCCACGGCAGTTCGAGCAGCAGCTGCACATAGTTGTGCTGCACGCTGAACTCGGCGCCCGCGGGGTTCATGCGCTGCAGTTTGGCGAGCTCCTTCTCGAAGGTCTCCCCCACCTTCGCGGACCACTTCTTGCGGGCGGCCTTGGTGCGCATCTCCTCCAGCTCCTGCTCGATGGGGTTGCCGCCCAGCTCGTCCTGGATGGTCTTCATCTGCTGGTGCAGGAAATACTCGCGCTGCTGCTTGTCCACCTCGGTGCGCACCTTGCTCTGGATCTCGTTCTTCATCTGGAGCATCTGCAGCTCCTTGGTGAGGTGAGCCAGCAGCAGCTTGGCGCGCTCGCGCAGGTCGGCCACCTCCAGCATGCGCTGCTTCTCGGCCACCTCGGCGTTCATGTTGCTGCTGATGAAGTTCACCAGGAACGACGGCGAATCGATGTTGCGCAGCGCGAACTGGGCCTCGGTGGGGATGTGCGGGCTCTGCTTGATGATCTCCAGCGCCAGGTCCTTGAGGCTGCTCACCAGCGCATGGAACTCCTTGTCATCCTTGGCCGGTCGCACCTCGGCGAACTCCTTGATGCGCGCCGTGTAGTAGGGGTCGGTGCGCACCATCTCCAGCACCTCGAAGCGCTTCTTGCCTTGGATGATGGCCGTGGTGCTGCCGTCGGGCATGCGCAGCATGCGGATGATCTGCGCCAGGGTGCCCACCCGGTTGAGGTCCTCGGGCCGGGGCTCCTCGATCTGGGCGTCCATCTGGCTCACCACCCCCAGCGTGCGGTTGCCGCGGTACACGTCCTGGATCAGGCGGATGCTCCGGTCGCGGCCCACGGTGATGGGGATCACCACCCCTGGGAAAAGCACCGTGTTGCGCAACGGCAGGATGGGCAGTTCCGGCGGGGTGGACTCCGCGTTCATCTGCTCCTCGTCCTCGGCCGTGATCAAGGGGATGAGCTCGGTCTCGTTCTCGATGGCCTCGGAACTGAAGAGCGCGGGGTCGCTGTGGAGAAGATCGTTCATCGACGGGTGGGTGCCAGGATGACAGGTTCAAAGGTACCCCTTGGCCGGACCGCTGCCGATCCGGGGATCCCAAAAAGGTGCGGACGACCATGGCAAGCGGCATGCCCCACGGGGCATCCTGCCCTTCCGTCAGTTCATGTGCGGTCCGTGGCGGTGTCGGCATGCACCTGGACCAGCACCGCGCGATCGGCCTCGGTGAGGGTCATGGACCGGCGTTCCATCACCCGCGCGGCCGTGCGCAGCGCCTGCTCCAGGGCGTGTTCGGCCAGGCCCTCGGCACCGCCCCAGGTGAAGCTGGGGACGTGCTTGGGCGGGAAGCCACCGCCGAACACGTTGGCCGCCACGCCCACCACGGTGCCGGTGTTGAACATGGTGTTGATGCCGCTTTTGGCGTGGTCGCCCATGAGCAGGCCGCAGAACTGCAGCCCGGTGTCGGCCATGGCCCGGTCGGCATAGCTCCACACCTTCACCGGGCCGTAGGTGTTCTTGAGGTTGCTGGTGTTGGTGTCGGCGCCCAGGTTGCACCATTCGCCCAGCACGCTGTTGCCCAGGAAGCCGTCGTGACCCTTGTTGCTGTAGCCGAGGATCACGCTGTTGTTGACCTCCCCGCCCACCCGGCACTCGGGTCCGAAGCTGCTGGGGCCATAGATCTTGGCGCCCATCTTCAGTTGTGCATGCGCTCCCAGGGCGAAGGGGCCGCGCACCAGGCAGCCCTCCATGATCTCGGCGCCCTTGCCGATGTGGATGGGCCCGCCCTTGGTGTTGAGGACGCTGGCCTCCACCACGGCGCCTTCCTCCAGGAAGATGAGCGAAGGGTCGCCCACCACGGTGTTGAGACCGCTGAGGGGCTGCGAGCGGCGACCCTCGGTGAGCAGGGCGAAATCGTTGATGATGGCGCGGCCGCAGTGCTGGAACAGGTGCCAGGGGCGCTCCAGGGGCACCACCTCGCCGTGGAAGGGCACCGGGGCCAGGTAGGTGGGCGGTGCGGACCAATCGGCCTCGGCGGGCGGCTGGCCACCGGTGCGGCAGATGGCCAGCACCTGTCCGTCCTTCACCAGCATGCGGCCGGGCTCCAGGTCGAGCACGGCACCCACCAGCTCGGGCAGCGGCAACAGGCCGGCGCGCACGTCGCGCACCAGGTCGGCGGTCACCTCGGGCCAGCGTTGCCGGAGGTAGGTCACGGTGCGGTAGCCCACGGGCAGCTCGGTCATGCGCCACCAGGCCTCGGCCACGGTGAGGATCCCCGGCCGCAGGGCCCCGACCGGTCGGGTGAAGGTCAGCGGGAGCAGGTGGCGATGGGCGCCGGCGTCGTGCAGCAGGATGGCCATGCGCCGAAGGTAGCCCCGACGGGCGATCCCGGAGGACGGTCCTTCCGGCCTACAGGCCGAACCAGGTGCAGACCCAATAGGCCAGCCCGGCCAGCAGCGCGCTCACCGGGATGGTGAGGATCCACGCCCACAGCAGTTGGATGGTGACCCCCCAACGCACGGCGCTGAGCCGCTTGGTGGCGCCCACCCCGATGATGGAACCCGTGATGGTGTGCGTGGTGCTCACCGGAATGCCCATCTGTTCGGTGAGGTAGAGCGTCATGGCCCCGGAGGTCTCGGCACACACCCCTTCCAGCGGGGTCACCTTGGTGATCCGCGTGCCCATGGTCTTGACGATCTTCCAACCGCCGCTGAGGGTGCCCAGGCCGATGGCGGTGTAGCAGGCCAGCGGCACCCAGGAGGGCATTTCCTTGATGTCGCCGATGGTGCCGTGGGCGATGAGCGCCGCGGTGATGATGCCCATGACCTTCTGGGCGTCGTTGCCGCCGTGGCCGATGCTGAAGGCCGCCGAGCTGAACAGTTGCAGCCGCTTGAACATCCGGGCCACGGACTGCGCCGTGGGGGTGCGGATCTTCTCGGTGTACAAGTAGGTACCGATGAAGAGCAGCACGGTGCACATGAGGCCCACCCGGATGATGGCGTTGTCCGAGCGGTCGAGCCGTGCCGCCAGCTTGTCCACGTCCACCTGCGGGTCGAGGTCGGACCGGACGGCCTCGGCGATGCCACGCCCCCCTTGTTCGTCAAAGCGGTCGAGCAGGGGCAGCACCGCCTCGTAGCGCGCCCGGGCCGCCTCCAGTTCGGCCGCCCGGGCGGGGTCGTCCGCCGCGGCCTTCTCCAGCACGTCCACCTGGTAGTACTTGGCCAGGTTCTCCTCCAGTTTGCCGTGCTGCAGGTGCAGGAACAGGAACCAGGTCGCCACGGCGGCCACGGTGATGAAGCCCACGCGCACCCACACGTTGCGGATGATGGTCACCAGGGTGATGAACATGGAGATGACCATGCCCACCAGCGGGGCCATGAAGATGAACAGCAGGGTCTTGGTGATCTTGTCGCTCTCGATCACCTGGGCGAGGGTGAAGCCGTCGGTGGTGGCCAGGGCGTGGGCCAGGGCGGCCCCGGCGAAGCCGCCGATGAGGGTGTGCGAGCTGCTGGACGGGATGCCGTACCACCAGGTGAGCAGGTTCCAGATGATGGAGGCGATGAGGCCGGCCAGGATCACCGGCAGGGTGATGAACTCCTGGTGGACCGTTTTGCTGATGGTGTTGGCCACCGCATGGTCCTTGAAGATCCAGAAGGCGGCGAAGTTGAAGAAGGCCGCCCACATCACGGCCTGGAGCGGCGTGAGCACCTTGGTGCTCACCACGGTGGCGATGGAGTTGGCCGCGTCGTGGAAGCCGTTGATGTAGTCGAACACCAGGGCCAGGGCGATGATGACGACCAGGAGCGTCATGGCCTCAGGCGTACTTCAGCATGATGGACTCGAGCACGTTGGCCACGTCCTCGCACTTGTCCGTGGCCTCCTCCAGGGTGCCGTACAGGTCGCGCTGCTTGATGAGGGCGATCGGGTCCTTCTCCTGTGTGAAGAGCCGCTGCAGTCCTCGGTCGTGCACCTCGTCGGCCTCGTTCTCCACCGCGTTGATGCGCACCACCAGCTCGGCGTGCTGGTTGTCCTTGTGCATGCGCCGCAGGCCCTGCACGGCCAGCTGGATGATCTTGCAGCCCTCATGCACCAGCCGGGCCAGCTCGGTGGCCGTGTCGTCCGGTTTGCCGATGCCGAAGAGCTCCAGGTTCTTGCCCGCCGCCAGGATGAAGTCCGCCACATCGTCCAGGCTGCTGGCCAGCAGGTGAATGTCCTCCCGGTCCAGCGGGGTGATGAAGTTGCGCGCCAGCTCGGTGAAGATGGTGTGCGTGAGGTCGTCGTTGGCCCGCTCGGTGATCTCCAACCGCTCCAGGATGGCCGTGCGTTGCGCCCCCGGTTCGGTGGCCATGATGGCCTGCAGGTCCTCGCTCATCCGCAGCACGTTGGCCGCCGATGCCTCGAAGTGGAAGAAGAAGATCCTGTCCTTCGGACGGAAGATCTGGAACAACGAGCCAAGGGACATGGGGTGCGGTTGAGGTGCGGCAAAAGTAACCGCCGCCCCTGCGCCCCGGCGGCCCGCACCGCAGTCTTAATACAGGCTTAACACCGGGCCGGTGCGCGGCCATGGGCCGGGCTTTGCGACCTTCGCCCCGGCACCCTCCCCACGCCCCCTCCGCATGCTCTACGAGTTCAACGGTTACCGCCCGGTGGTGCATCCATCGGCCTTTGTGCATCCCCAGGCCGCCGTCACCGGCAATGTGGTCATCGGGGCCGACGTGTACATCGGGCCCGGCGCGGCCCTGCGCGGCGACTGGGGCGAGATCGTGGTGAAGGACGGGTGCAACGTGCAGGAGAACTGCACCGTGCACATGTTCCCCGGCGTGAAGGTGGTGTTGCATCCCGGCGCCCACATCGGGCACGGTGCCATCATCCACGGCGCCACCGTGGGCGCCAACTGCCTGGTGGGCATGAACGCGGTGCTGATGGACAACGTGGTGCTGGGCGAGGGCTGCATCGTGGGTGCGCTGACCTTCGTGCCGGCGGACAGCGTGTGGGAGGCCCGGCAGGTGATCGTGGGCAACCCGGCGCGTGCGGTGAAGGCGGTGAGCGACGAGATGCTGGCCTGGAAGACGCGGGGCACGGACCTCTACCGGCAGCTGCCCGCCCAGCTGCACGCCACCCTCCGCCCCTGCGAGCCGCTGCGCGAGGTGGACCGCAGCCGCCCACCGGTGACGGCGCAGTACCGCACCTGGGGGGAGACGCGCCGCAAGGACTGATCAGTCGCGGTCCTCCTCCTCCAGATGGAGGGCGTGCATCATGCGGTGCACCGGCGGGGCCAGCAGCACGGCCACGGCCGAGGGCATGGCGATGCCGCTGTACAGGGCGTAGCACGCGGAGAACAGCTTGGCGCCGTCGGTGGGCATCGGGTCCACCGGTCCCATGCCCGCCAGGATCATCGCCGCGTTCAGGAAGGCATCGGCGGCATCCAGGCCGCCGAGGGTCGCATAGCCCCCGGCGCCCAGGGCGAGGCTGAGGCCCACGAAACCGAAGGCCAAGCCGCCGTAGCGCAACTGCCGGCGCCAATAGTGCCGCCGGTCGGCCAGCGGCTCGGATCGGTGCTCGAACATGACGCCAAGATAGAAGCGATCAACAACCCACCTTGGGCAAATGGCCCGGCCCGGCCGCCGCCCGGAGCCCCCGCCGCCATCACCTTCGCCCCGACCCTCCCCATGCGCGGCCTTTGGACCATCCTGCTGCTGATCGCCAGCAACACCTTCATGGCCCTGGCGTGGTATGGCCACCTGAAGTTCCAGGAGTGGCCCTGGTCGAGGCGGCTGGGGTTGTTCAGCATCATTCTCATCAGCTGGGGCATCGCCTTCTTCGAGTACGTGCTGCAAGTGCCCGCCAACAGGATCGGCCACGCGGGCCACGGCGGGCCCTTCACGCTGGTGCAGCTCAAACTGGTGCAGGAGATGATCGGGCTGGCGGTGTTCGCGGTGTTCACCGTGGTCGCCTTCCGGCAGGAGGCCCTGCGTTGGAACCACGCCCTGGCGGCGCTGCTGCTGGTGGGCGCCGTGTGGCTCGTCTTCAAGGACCGCTGACCCATGCAGATCCCCCTGTTGCAGGAGATCGTCATCATCCTCGGCCTGTCGGTGGGGATGATCCTGCTGTTCCGGCGGTTGAAGCTGCCGGTGCTGCTGGGCTTCCTGGCCACCGGTGCCCTGTGCGGGCCGCACGGGCTGGGGCTGGTGGGCGCCACCCATGAGGTGGAGCTGCTGGCCGAGGTGGGGGTGATCTTCCTGCTTTTCGTCATCGGCATCGAGTTCAGCCTGTCGAGCCTGGCCACGGTGGCCCGCACGGTGCTGCTGGGCGGCACCTTGCAGGTGGGCGGCACGGTGGCCCTCACGGCGGTGGTGGCCCATGCCCTGGGGCTGGCCTGGCCACCGAGCATCTTCCTGGGCTTCCTGTTCGCCCTCAGCAGCACGGCCATCGTGCTCAAGCTGCTCCAGGAGCAGGGGGCCGTGGGCGCTCCGCACGGGCGGGTGGCCTCGGCCATGCTCATCTACCAGGACATCATCGTGGTGCCCATGATCCTGCTGACGCCCATGCTGGCCGGGCACAGCGCCGATCCGTGGGGCGACCTCTTCGGCATGCTGGGCAAGATGGTGCTGCTGCTGGTGCTGGTGTACGTGATGGCCCGCCATGCCGTGCCGCGCCTGTTGAACGCCGTGGTGCGCACGCACAGCCGCGAGCTCTTCATCGCCACCATCGTGGTGCTGTGCTTCGCCACGGCCTGGCTCTCCAGCGCCATCGGCCTCAGCCTGGCCCTGGGCGCCTTCTTCGCCGGGCTGGTGGTGAGCGAGAGCGAGCACCGCTTCCAGGCCACGGGCAACATCCTGCCTTTCCACGAGGTGTTCATCAGCTTCTTCTTCGTGAGCATCGGCATGCTGCTGGACGTGGCCTACCTGTGGAAACACTTCGGGCTGGTGCTGCTCTTCACGCTGCTCACCCTGGTGGGCAAGGCGCTGATCGCCACGGTGGCGGCCATGGTGCTTCGCTACCCGCTGCGCACGGCGCTGCTCACCGGTCTGGCCCTGTGCCAGGTGGGCGAGTTCGCCTTCATCCTCAGCGCCACCGGGGTGGAACAGGGGCTGCTGACGCCCGACCGCTACCAGCTGTTCCTGTCGGTCTCCATCGCCACCATGGGCCTGGCCCCGTTGATCATCGGCGGTTCGGGGCGGTGGACCGCCGTGCTGCTGCGGCTGCTGGTACCGGCACGGCTGCGCCACCGGCTCGACGCCCTGGTCCAGGCCCGTTCCGACGCACGCATCGCACACCGCCTCAGCGACCACCTGGTGATCGTGGGGTTCGGGCTGAACGGTCGCAACGTGGCCCAGACCGCCCGCCTGGCAGGCATCCCCCACGTGGTGGTGGAGATGGACCCCGACCTGGCGGCGCAGGCCCGCAGCCTGGGCGCCGACGTGGTGCTGGGCGATGCCAGCAACGAGCATGTGCTGGAGGAGGTGCACGCCGGCCGCGCCCGTGTGGTGGTGGTCGCCATCAGCGACCCGGCGGCCACCCGGCGCGTCGTGAGCCGCGTGCGACGCATGGGCGACGCCCCCCACCTGATCGTCCGCACGCGCTACCTCAACGACATCGACGACCTGCGCGCACTGGGCGCCAACGAGGTGGTTCCCGAGGAGTTCGAGACCTCCATCGAGATCTTCGCCCGCACCCTGCGGCGCTACCTGGTGCCCGAGAACGAGGTGGAGGACCTGGTGGCCCGTGTCCGCGGCTCGCACTACCGGGCCCTGCGCCCCATGGACCGCGGTGCGGAGGCCGCCACCACCGCCGTGGCCGTGTCCGACCAGGAGCTCGCCGCCCTGCCCGTGCTCCATGGCAAAGGCCGGGTGGTGGGCCGCCGCCTCCTGGAAGTGGACCTCAAGGGCCGCTTCGGCGTCAGTGTGCTCGCCATCAAGCGCGGCGGCCGTGTGCTCACCGGCATCGATGGCACCAGCCGCGTGCAACCGGACGATGTGCTCTATGTGCTCGGCCCGCCGGAAGGTGTGGCCCTGCTGGACCGCATGCTGCGCGACTGAGGGCGGAACCTTCGCCGGGCCGAGCCGTATGAAGGGCGCATGTCCACGGAACTCGCCATACAGCACATCCTTCTGGTGGACGACGAGGAGGATTGCAACTTCGTGACCCGCATGGTGCTCAAGCGCAGCGGTTACGCCGGGCGCATCACCTGTTTCACCTCGGCCAGCGCCGCCCTGGAGCACTTGCGCTCGGGGGAGGACCGGCCCGACCTGATGTTCGTGGACATCAATATGCCCGGCATGACCGGTTTCGACCTGCTGGCCGCCTGCGAAAGCGACGGCATCCTGCCCAACGACCACACCTCGGTGGTGATGTTCAGTTCCAGCAACCGGCCATGCGACATGGACCAGGCCCGCCGGTTCCGGTCCGTGGTGGGTTATGTGGAGAAAGCGTTGACGACCGAAGCGTTCGAACAAGTGGTGTCGGGCCACAAGACCCGCCGCTCTCCGGAAAAACCCGCCTGTGCATGAAAAAGGTCCTGATCATCGAGGATGAGGCCATCATCTCCTTCGGCTACCGCCTGCAGATCGAGCGCATGGGCTTCGAGGTGATCGGCGTGGCCCGCAGCAGCGAGGAGGCCGAAGCGCTCCTGGCCCAGGAGCGTCCCGATGTGATCATCATGGATGTGTACCTCAAGGGGCCCCGCACCGGCCTGGAGCTCGCCCAGCAGATCCACGCCACGGACCCCGTGCCCATCCTGTTCCTGACGGCCAGCACCAATCCGGAGGTGGTGAACGCCATCCGGGCGCTGAAGGGGGCCCGCTATCTGGCCAAGCCCATCAGCTCCGACGGGCTCATGGACATGCTGGAGCAGCTGCTTCGTGCCGATGTCGCCCAATGAAGTGCACCTCGAGGCGGGTGATCGCCGTGCCCTTGACGAACGGCTGCACCGGCTTTCGCACGACCTGAAGAACCGCATCGGATCCGCGCTGGAAGCGCTCCGCGGCCTGCGCGAGCCTGCGAACGGCCTCTCCCCGGCGGATCTGCACGACTTCGCCGAGCGCAACCTGTTCCAGGCCATGCACACCCTGGAACGGGCGTTGGACGACCTGGGCGTGGCGCGTGGCCCGGGGGCCGTCGCGCTGCAACCGGTGGACCTGGCGCAGGTGGCCCGTGCCGCTGCGGACCGCTGCACCTCGCGCTATGCCCGCAAGCAGCAATCCCTCGCCATCGACCTGCCGGACCGCCTGCCCGTGCACGGCGATGCCGAGCTGCTGGTGGAACTGGTGCACGCCCTGCTGACCAACGCCTCCAAGTTCGCGCCGGCGGGTTCGGAGGTCCACCTGCAGGCCGCGGACAGGGACAGGCAGGCCGTACTTTCGGTGAGCGACCGTGGCGCAGGCCTCGCCGCGGACGACCTCGAACGGGTGTTCCAGCGCTACGCCTGGCTCTCCTCGCGGCCCACGGCCGGTGAGGGGCAGGCCCGGAGCACCCTGGCCCGCGCCCACCAATGGGCCCACGCGCACGGTGGCCTGTTGGAGGCCCGGAGCGACGGCCCCGGCGCCGGTTGCACCTTCACCCTGGCGCTGCCGCTCAGCTCGCGCGGGTGATCCGCTTGGCCACCCGCTGGCCTTTGGCGTTCACCGCCACGTTGAACTCCAGCTCGTCGCCCACGGCCAGTTCGGTGAAGGGCACGTCCTCCAGGTCGTCGCGCAGGAAGAACAGGTTGTTGTCCGGGAAGCGGATGAACCCGTAACCGCCGTGCAGGCTCATCACGGTGCTGCGATGCCGCGTGTCATCCACCGGCACCGCGGCGACCGGCCCTCCCTCCTCCTCGCGCATCGTGCTGTCCCGCAGCACGAACAGCTCGCGCACCACGGCATCGTCGGCGCGCAGGCCCTCGTCGATCAGGTCGTGCATCGGCATGGGATAGCTCACCTCGTTCCACAGGTCGGTGCTCGTCTTGGTCACCTGGACATCGCCGCTCTCCGGGTCGGTGATCTCGTAATCCCAGCCCAGGAGCATCGTCCGGCTGCCCAGTGCGTGCAGTTTCCGCACCAGCGGCACATGGTCACCGTCGCTGGCGATCAGCACCACCACATCGTAGCGCTTGTACATGCAGAGCTCGAAGACCTCCAGCGCCATCAGCACGTCGATGCCCTTTTCACGCTTGCGCCCCATGAGGTCCTTCACGGGCAGGTAGTGGGTCTGCACCCCGTTGTACATCAGCACATCCTCGAACACCCGGTCGTAGAAGAGCTGGTTGGGCTTTTCGTTGGCGTCGCGTGCCGAGAAGCGCCCCCGGAAGAAGTGCGCGTCGATGATGTGGCAGAGGTTGGGATGGACGCCCTCGCGTTCACCGACCAGGTGCCGGATGTAGTCGTGCAGGCCGCCGATGTGGATGCGTCGGTGGTGCGGATGGGCGTAGTTGTAATAATTGCTCACATGGGTGAAATAGCCGCCGTCGTAAAAGACGCCCAGCTTGAGGGCACGTGCACCTGGCATGAATATGGTCGTTGATGGTGAATGAGGACGGCAAAACTAACCGGGCGCGCCCAGCGCCCCGCATACCTTCGCCGAACGATGCGGCCCATGGTCCTTCTTTGCGCGATGGTGCTGGCCGCCGGGCTGCGTGCACAGGCCGACAGCGCCCAGGCGCTGCTGTTCAGCGCCTCGTACAGCCTGCCGATGAGCGCCTCGCAGGTGCTGGAGCGTGCCCGTGAGGCCTGGTCGCAGAGCTTTGCGCGGGAACCGGGCGCCCGGCTGAACCCGGCGAACGACCGGCCGGACCAGCTGGAGGGCAGCGCGCACTTCAATTTCCGGTCCACCACGCTCACGGGCCGGGAGGAGACCATGGGCCGGGTGAGCTACCGGGTGCGGATCAGCGCCACCAACGGTGGCTGCGAGGTGACCATCGGTCCGTTCCGGCACACGGGCAACCGTGCGGCCCTGCGCGGGGGCACGGACCTGGGCCTGATCACCGCCGCGGGGCCGCCGACGCACCGCCCACCCGGCCTTTCGGGCCGCACCACCACCACGCTCCTCGGCGAGATCCGCCAGCTGGCACGCCAGAAAGGCGAAGGGCTGCTGCGCAACTTCGGAGCCCTGCTGCGCTCGGAACCCTGAGCCGGCAACCCTGGGACCACCTTCCCCGTTCAACCGGGCGCACAACCCTGCGTCGTGGACCATCGTTCGCACCGTTTCTGGCCGATCGTCGCCACCGTGCTGGCGGTCCTTTTCATCGCCTTCGACCTCTACCTGGTGTCGCGTGCCCGCGAGGTGCAGCAGCGCATGGGTGCCGAGGTGGAACTGCTGAGCACCCTGGGCCGGATGAGCCGGGCGGTCAACGAGCTCACCATACTGCACCGGGTGGACATGCACACCGGCCGCGGCCATTGGGAGACCCACCTCCAGGCGCTGCGGGACGAGCTGGACCGCACCACGGCCCGTTTCGCGCACGAACCCGGCATGAACGAGCTGCCTGCCGCCATCCTCCTGGCATTGGGCCAGGCCGATTCGTTGCATCACCTGGCCGAGGTGCAGGCCGCCGACCTGCGCGAGGAGCGCACCGCCCAGGCCATCCTGCAACTGGTGGCCCAACGTGCCACCAAGGCCATCGACCGCACCGCCCGCGCTGTGCACGAGCAGGGCCTCAGTGTCCATTCCAACCAGCTGAGCCGGCGTTGGGACGAGGCCCAGGTGCTCATGTTCCTCTCCTGCCTCATGGCCGTGGTGTTCGCCTTGCTGGTGGGCATGAACCGGCGGCTCCTCATGGACAGCCGGCTTCGCGGCGACCAGCTCGCCACGGCCAAGCAACGGCTGGAACAGACCAACCGCGAGCTGCGCGAGACCATGCTCAGCAAAGAGGAGAAGGAGGTGATGATCAAGGAGATCCACCACCGGGTGAAGAACAACCTGCAGATCGTGCGCAGCCTCATCCGCTTCCAGCTGGACCAGGTGCAAGACAAGCGCGTGCAGGAGCTGTTCAACGAGTGCATCAACCGCGTGGGCGCCATGGCCCTGGTGCACGAGCAGACCTACCTGAGCAAGGACCTGGCCAACATTCCGGTGGACACCTACCTGGACAACCTGGTCCGCGACCTGGTGGGTGCGTACAACATCCGCATGAAGCTGCATCGCGATGTGGACATCCGGGTTAAGACCCTCGGGGTGGACACGCTGATCCCCCTCGGGCTGCTGATCAACGAGATCATCAGCAACAGTTTCAAGTACGCCTTCCCCGACCGCACGGAGGGCACGATCCTCGTGCACCTCTCGGGGTCGGAGAGCGAGGGCCTGCACCTGCTGATCGGCGACGACGGGGTGGGCTTGCGGAGCCGCGAGGGCTTCCACCGCCCCAACAGCCTGGGCATGGAGCTGATCCACACCCTGGCCTCGCAGCTCGATGCCGACATCCGCCTGCTGGACGGACCGGGCACGCGCTACGAACTGACCGGCCACAAGCTGCAGCAGCGCAAGGTGGCCTGAGGCCGCGATCACCGCCGCATCACCCTTGCCCGCAAGCCCGTCCGGGGCACTTCGACCAGGTACATGCCGGGGGGAAGGTTCGCGAGGTCGATCCCCGTGCCGTAGGTCCCCGCCACGAGCAGACGGCCCGGCGCGTCGCGCACCACCACCGGCTCCCCGGGGCCGAGCGCACCGGCCGCACCCAGGTGCACCACCGCCTCCGTGGGGTTCGGCCAGGCCAGGGCCGCGTCAGGACCGTTCACCTCGCCCGTGGCGCCCACCACGCAGGTCAGCTCCCAGGCCAGGTCGTTGGCGCGGAGCGGGGCGGTCAGCACCGTGGTGACGGGCACATGCACGCTGGTGCCCACGGCGTGTGTGGTGATGGTGGGCGTGTGGGCGGCGGCGGTCACGGTGGTCACCTCGACGAACTCGCAGAGGTCGCCGGGGAGCAGGCCCAGCACCTTGTCCCTGGTGATGAGCCGCAGCTGCCCGATGTCGTTCACCTGGAAGCCCTGCACGACCTCGAAGGAAGGCGTGGGCGGCTCGTACCGATACGCCGTCACCAGGTCGCCGTCGTCATCGAGTTCCAACAGCATCGCCCGGTAGTCGGCATCGGCACCGGCCGCGAACAGGCCTCCGCCGGGCCGTTCCACCACGGCCGCCAGGACGAGGCCTCCGCTTGCATCCGCATAACGCTTGCACCACAGCACCGACCCGTCCGGGGCCAGTTCCAGCAGGCAACCCTCGTTGGTGGAGGGTCCGGTGGCGAGCGCGCCGGCCAACACGGACCCACCGCCGGCCAAGGGCAGGCGCGCGAGCGCATTCTCGGTCCCGTCCGTGGGCAGCATGTCGTAGAACTTCATCCAGGCCACGCCCGCGAGGTCAGCCTGCATCGCCATCAGGCTCCGGTCCTCGTCGTTGGCGGCCATGGCCCCGGTGCCGAAGAGGCTGTGCTCGTTGTTGCCCGGATCTTGTCCGCCGAAGATGTTGTACAGCACACCCGCCGGCGCGGTGAGTTTCTGGGCGGTCCACGTGCTGCCGTCCGCATCGCCGAAGAACCGGAACGACCCACCGGCCATGCCGCCGGCGCGGTCGGTGTAGGCGGTGAAGTCCTCCCCGACGGGGATGAGGGTCGAGACCTGGTCCTGGAAGAAGTTCACCCCGCCGATATCGTCCAGGGACCGGCTCCACACCACCGCACCGGTCGCGGAGAGCCGTGTGATGAAGGCGTAGGAGAGCCCGGCGCTGTTCTGTGAACCGCAGAGCACATAGCCGGTGTCCAGCGCCTCCGCGTCGAGCAGGAAGGTGTTCGGCGAATGGCCGCGGAAGGCCGTGGCGTCCAACAGGGCATGGTCCGGGCCGGTGAAGTGCAACACCACGCGGGAGGAATCCCATCCGAACGCACGTTCGCTGAAGAACAACGTGTTGCCGCCGCCGAGGTCCAACGGCAGCAACCTGCGGGAGGCGCCCTCCGGCACCAACCGATGGTTCATCATCAGCAGCTGGGCGTGGCCGGCCCCGGCGAACAGCAGGGCGAGCACGAGGGGAAGGGCTCCGGGGCGCATGTGGGGTGGTGGCTTCTCCCAAAGCTAACGCCCCGTCGCACGGACGCTCCGGTCCGGCTACTTTCGCCGTTCCCGACCCGGCCATGAAACACCTCCTGCCCACCTCGCTCCTGCTGTTGACCGCATGCGGCACAGCCCCTGACGCACACACCGTGGAGAAGATCACCTACCCCGATACCCGCAAGGACAGCACCGCCGGCGACAGCCTGCACGGGAGCTGGATCGCCGACCCCTACCGCTGGCTGGAGAACGACACCAGCGCCGAGACCGCCGCTTGGGTGAAGGCCCAGAACGACGTCACCAACGGGTTCCTGGCCAAGATCCCCTTCCGCGACAGCCTGGCCAGGCGCTACGAGGAGCTCTACAACTTCCCCAAGGTGGGCGGCCCCATGCGGGTGGGCGAGCTGTACTTCGTGTGGAAGAACAGCGGTCTGCAGAACCAGAGCGTGATCCACGTGCGCAAGGGCCTCGAGGGGGAGGACAAGGTCTTCATCGACCCCAACGCGCTGGACCCCGCAGGCACCACCACGTACAGCCCCATCGGCACCAGCCACGACGATCGCTACATGGCCGTGAGCGTGCAGAAGGCCGGCAGCGACTGGCAGGAGATCATGGTGTACGACCTCAGCACACTGCAGCCCACCGCCGACCTGCTGAAGTGGAGCAAGTTCAGCGGGGCCGCGTGGTACAAGGACGGCTTCTTCTACAGCCGCTACCCCACCCCGGCCAAGGGCACCGAGCTCAGCGCCGCCAGCAAGTTCCAGAAGGTGTACTACCACAAGCTGGGCGACCCGCAGGAGAAGGACGTGCTGGTGTGGGAGAACAAGGACAACGGCGACCTGTACGTGGGTGCTGGCGTCACCGAGGGTGAGGAATTCGCCACGCTGTACGTGAGCACCGGCACCGACGGTTTCGAGCAGTACTTCCACGACCTGCGCACGGGTGGCATCCCCACGCCGGCCACCAGGTGGGTGCCGCTGCAGACCGGCTTCGACCACAAGACCACGATCATCGACTTCGTGCCCACCACCGGCAAGTTCCTGGTGATGACCGAGGTGGACGCGCCGAACTACCGCCTGGTGGAGGTGGACCCGAAGAACCCTGCCAAGGAGCACTGGAAGGACATCATCCCCCAGGCCCCGGAACTGCTGCAGAGCGTGAACACCGGCGGGGGCCTGCTCTTCGCCGAATACCTGAAGGACGCCACCAGCCGCTTCTACCGCATGAAGCTCGACGGCACGGACAAACAGGAGATCGCCCTGCCCGACATCGGCAGCGCGGGCGGCTTCGGCGGCAAGCGCAACGACACGTTCAGCTTTTACAGCTTCACGAGCTTCACCGATCCCGGCAGCATCTACAAGTACGACTACGCCACCGGCAAGAGCGAGGTGTGGTTCCGCCCCGAGCTGAAGTTCGACCCGAACGACTTCGTCACCGAGCAGGTGTTCTACCCCGGCAAGGACGGCACCAAGGTGCCCATGTTCATCGTGCACCGGAAGGGCGTGGAGAGGAACGGCAAGAACCCCACGCTGCTCTATGCATACGGCGGCTTCAACATCAGCCTCACCCCCAGCTTCAGCACCAGCCGCATGCTGCTGCTGGAACAGGGCGGGGTGTTCGCGCTGGCCAACCTGCGCGGCGGCGGCGAGTACGGCGAGGAATGGCACAGGGCCGGCATGAAGGAGAAGAAGCAGAACGTGTTCGACGACTTCATCGCCGCCGCCGAATACCTGATCAAGGAGAAGTGGACGGACACCCCGCACCTGGGGATCAACGGCGGCAGCAACGGCGGTCTGCTGGTGGGCGCGGTGATGACGCAGCGGCCCGACCTCTTCGGCGTGTGCTTCCCCGAGGTGGGCGTGCTGGACATGCTGCGGTTCCAGAAGTTCACCGCCGGCTTCGGCTGGACGCCCGAGTACGGCAATGCCGAGAACAGCCCGGAGGAGTTCGCCTACCTGAAGGCCTACAGCCCGCTGCACAACGTGAAACCCGCCAAGTACCCGGCCACCCTGGTGATGACCGCCGACCACGACGACCGTGTGGTGCCCGCGCACAGCTTCAAGTTCATCAGCACGCTGCAGCCTGCCCAGCAGGGCGATGCCCCCGTGATGATCCGCGTGGAGACCCAGGCCGGTCATGGCGCGGGCAAGCCCACCAGCAAGATCATCGCCGAGCAGGCGGACAAGTACGCGTTCTTCTTCCACAACGTGGGGGTGACGCCGACCTTCGGGAAGTAACGCACTGTCACTTCACCCCAGCGAAGCCTCGACCATCCCGGTCGGGGCTTCGTTCCTTTACAGTACTCCATGCCACCGTTCACCCTCCGCCCCTTTCGCCCTGATGACCTCGCCGCGCTGGTGAAGCACGCCAACGACCCCACGGTCGCCGCCCACCTCACCGATGCTTTCCCGCACCCGTACACCGCGGAACATGGCCGTGCCTTTCTGGCCGAAGCGATGAAGGCGGTGCCGCTGCGCCGCTGCATCGACATGAACGGTGAATGCATCGGTGCCATCGGTCTGCATCCCAGGACCGACCTGTGGCGGCGCAACCTGGAGCTGGGCTACTGGCTGGCCAGGGAACATCGTGGCCAGGGGATCATGACGGATGCCATCCGCCGGATGGTGGCGCTCGGCTTCGCGACCTTCCCCGAGGTGACGCGCATCCACGCCTCACCGTTCGGCAGCAACATCGCTTCGCAAAAGGCCTTGGAAAAGGCCGGTTTCACGCTGGAAGCGAAGCTTCCGGGCACGCTGGTGAAGAACGGGAAGGTGGAGGATGAGTGGATCTACGCCGTGCGTCGCACGTAGAACATCTGCAGGGCCCCCTTGCCTTTCACCTCCACGGGCCCGCGCGGGGTGAACGAGAACCCGGGGCACTCCTTGATCATGGCGAGGGTGGCCCCGCTGATGTTCACCTCTCCGGCCGTGCCCGCGTTCTCCAGGCGGGCCGCGGTGTTCACCGTATCGCCCCAGATATCGTACTGGAACTTGCTGTCGCCCACGATGCCGGCCACCACCTGCCCGGTGTGGATCCCGGCGCGCATGGTGAATGCGGGCAGCCCCCGTCCCACCCGTGCCACAGCGCGTCGGCGGAGCCATTCCTGCATCTCCAGCGCCGCCAGCACCGTGTCGCGGGCACTGTGGGGGCGCGGGCCGGGGAGCCCACCGGCGCACATGTACGCATCGCCGATGGTCTTGATCTTCTCGATGCGGTGCTTGGCGGCGATGCCGTCGAAGGCCCGGAAGCAGGCATCGACCTCGCGCACCAGCTCCTGGGCGCTGAGCTCCTCGCAGATGTGCGTGAAGCCCAGGAAATCGGTGAAGAGCACCGACACACCCTCGACGCTTCGGGCCTCGGCACGGCCATGGGTCTTGAGCTCCTCGGCCACCGTGCGCGGGAGGATGTTGAGCAGGAGCCTGTCGCTGCGGTCCCGCTCGCGGCGGATGAGCTGACGCGACCGGTTGGTGTGGCGCAGGCGGCTCCACAGCCCGCCCACCAGGAGCAGCAGACCGATGCCGCCGAACAGGAAGACCCGTTTCTGGTCGCGTTCATGGCCCACCCGGCGTTCGCTGGCGACATCGGCCTGGCGCCGTTCCTCGAGCCGCACCAGGCTGTCCTTCAACAGCTCCTGTTCGAAGAGGTAGGTGAGCTCGATGCGCGTGAGGTCCTTCGCCCTCTCCTCCCCGCGGATGCTGTCGCGCGCGGCGATGTACGCCTTGTGCGCCCACAGGGCACGCGGCGCATCGTCCTTGGAGCCGTAGGCCAGGAACAGGCATCGGTAGCACTTCTCCTGCGCGGGCAGGTCGTTCAGGGCCAGGGCCAGGTCGAGGGCTTCGCGGCAACCGGTGATGGCCTCCCCGGTACGTCCGGCATGGAGCAGGGTCAAGCCGCGGTCGACCATGGCATTGCACCGGGCATTGCTCGAGCGCTCGCTCTTGGGGAACAGGGCCAGGGCCGCCTCGAGGTAGTGGAGCGCGCTGTCCGTTCGCCCCAGCTTGTCGAAGCAGGTCCCCAGGTTGGCAAAGCAGATCGGCACCCAATGGTGCTGCCCGGCCCGCAGCCGCATGGCCAGGTGGCGCCGGTGATGCACCAAGGCGCTGTCGAACCGGCCCAGTTCCTCCAGCACACAGCCCATGTTGCCGGTCGCGGTGGCGATCCCCGAGGGGTCGCCCAGCCGCTGGCGGATGGCGAGGCAGCGCGCGTAGTACTCCATCGCACGGTCGTAGCCCTTGTCGTAGAAGTGGACCGAGCCGATGGTGTTGTACGTCTCGGCCAGCCCCGCCTCATCACCTGCCGCACGGAAACAGCCCATGGCCCGTTGCAGATCGCCCAAGGCCCGGGTGAACTCCGCCCGCATCATCCACACCTTTCCACGCAGCAGCACGGCCTGGCCGATCGCCGCACTGTCCCCCAGCTCCTCCGCGATCGCCAGCGCCGCTCCTGCATGCTTCATCGCCCGGACGACCGATCCGGCCGAGATGGCCGTGTCGCAACTGTCCAGGCAGACCCTGAGGTGGCTGCGGTCCTGCACGGGCTCCTGGGCGAAGGCCGGTGCATACGCCACGGACCAGAGGATGACCGCAAGCATCCGGTACACCATGGTCGGCATGGAGGAAAGATACTCAGCCCCGCGCGAACCTGGGGATCGGCGCATCCGGAAAGAGGAAAGCGCGATCCGCCGGATCCCGGACGAGCAGTACATCACACAACGCGCCGGGATACATGCGGCATGAAGCTCCACCAAGGCCAAAGGCCGAAGTACTGTTCGTCGCCATGCGACCACAAAGACCCTCAATAGCCGGCGTATTCCCTGGGAAACATAGATCGGAACCGGGACCTCGCTCCGCAAGGCCTTTGCCGATCGGAAAATGCTTTTTAGCTTTCCTTGACAAAACCCCATGGTACCATGGCAACCGCACCCAAGAAATTCACGGCAGGTTGGTTGGTCGGATCGGTCGTCCTCGGAGGTGTGATCGGGGCCGCCCTCTATTCCATGTTCTCGCCCCCGCCCCCGCCCGCCCCACCGCCCGCATGCCCCGAGACGCCCAAGGTGACCTTCTCCTCGTGCTTCAGCGCGGCGACCGTGGACAGCATCGTGCCCAAGAAAGGGACCGTGGGGATCCGCTTCTACACTTCCAAAAGTGATGGTGGCACCATCGTGGTGCTCGCGGGCGCCATCGACAGCGCCGGCAAGCACACGGTGGATGCGCACGACAAGCTCCGCTTCAGAGAGTTCAAAGGCATCCGGGGCGACGGCACGGACATGAACGAACTGGAGGAGAGCGCGGCAGAGACCGCCGTGAAGGGTTCCAGGACCTCGGAACGGGGACCGTGGTCCATTGATGTGGACACCGGTACCGTACGTACGCTCCTGGGTGTGAAGGACGCCAACGGCATCGGCATCCTGGAGCGGCGCACCACGGCGGGCGGATGGACCTTCGTGCTGGCGCCGGTGAGGCTCGCTGCGGACACCGCAGCGCTCGTCGGGGCCGAGGGCGACGTGCGGGTCGGTTCGGACCCCTGTCCCTTGTTCTGCCCGAAGCCCCCGTCGGCGTACCTGCACATGCGGTAACGGCGATCCGAACGCGCGCGTCCCCCCGGTGTTGAACGGACTTTTCACCGTTCAACCGAACGGGGATGCCGACCGTCGGTGCGGAAGCGGGACGGCCCGGCCGCCGGAGCTGTACGTCCATTCATCCGTGCGCAGCACCGGACCGGTCGGCACCCAGGGCACCTGCGACGAACAACAGCCCAGGCCGCACTCCGGCCTCCGTACCTTGGGCTTATGCGTCGTCCCCTCCTTTCCACCAGCCTCCTTCTGCTGCCGGGCACTGCGGCCCTGGCCACCACCTGGACCGTCGGTCCGGGCCTGTCCTACACCCTGCCCAGCCAGGTGAGCGCCTTGGTGAACGATGGGGATACGGTGGACATCCTGGCCGGCACCTACCCTTCCGACGTGGCGGCATGGACGGCAGAGCTTTCTCGCGGCTGAGGTCACTGGATAGCAGCGCGCGAAAGCAACCCGCTGTCCCGCTCATCGTCTATAACGTATGAGGCTGCTCCTGTATACCTGCATCATCCTTCTTCCTACTGGCCTTTTGCGTGCGCAATTCGTCGACCCCGGCTTCGAGCAGAGCGGTTCCTCGCCATGGTTGCGGTCGCATCCGGAATGGATGGGGGAGACGCCCTCCGACGCACCCTACGGCGGCTCCTTGTGCATGGCCGTGCGCGCCACCTCGCAGAACTTCGCGACCTATCCCTACTTCTACCAGGCCCTGCCCGCAGCGCAGCCCGGCGACGTGATCCGCTTGCGCTACACCTGCCGCCCGGGCGTGGACCCGGGTGCGCCGCCTGCGGTAGCGAACTCGATCGTGAACTACGTCGTCATCAACGGATTGGGAGTCCCTTCATTCACGAGCGAGTACCAGCTATCGCAGCCTGCGGAATGGACGATGCAGGACCTGACCTTCACGGTGCCCAGTTTCCCGGCGGGCAGCACCTTCGGCATCGGCTTCGGTGGTTACTCCGGCTTTGAGGACTTATACCTGCTCTTCGACAACGTGCATGTCACCATCAGCGGCACCGGGGCCACGCTGAGCGCCAAGGCATGGCTCGATGGCGCCTACGTCCAGGCGCAGGGCCTCATGCGTGACGACCTGCGCGTAGCGGGGCTCGTCCCCACCACGGAGATGAACACGAGCATCCTGCCCACCTGGCCGCAGATGCCCGTGGGGGAAACGACCACGCCCGCGGTGCTCGCCGTCACCGGCCCCAATGCCATCGTGGATTGGGTGCGCATCGAGCTGCGCTCCGGACGACCCGAGGAGCACATCCCCATAACGAGCCGCAACGCGTTGATCCAGCGCGATGGCGACATCGTGGACACCGATGGTGTATCGCCCGTCACCTTCGCGGTGAAGGGCGGCAACTACTACGTGCTCATCCTGCACCGCAACCACCTCAGCGTGCTGGGCACCGATGTCGTCACCCTGTCCAGCACACCGGTCACCTACGATGCGCGCTCGCCGTCCGCCAGCTTCTACACCCGCACCGGACCGGAGAGCGGGCCGCCGCGCAAGACCGTGGGGGCCACGCGCACACTCTGGGTGGGCAATACGCTGGACTCGGGCTTCTTCCTGCGGAACATCCGGTACACCGGCGCGGGCAACGATCGCGATCCGCTCCTGTACGCCGTTGGCGGCAACACGCCCACGAACACCTTGAGCGGGCAATACCGGAAGGAGGACGTGAACATGGATGGCGTGGTGAAATACACCGGCTCGAACAACGACCGGGACATCATCCTGCAGACCATCGGCGGCTCATTGCCCACGGCAGTGCGCTACGAACAGGTGCCAGGACCTTAGACTCATTGCATGACGAGCTCCATTCCCAGGCGTCTCAGGCGCACGTTCCTTAGAGCAGTCGCCGTAGTGCTGCCAGGGGCAGCGGTTGCGCAACTCACCGACCCCGGTTTCGAGCAGGGTGGTGCGGGCTGGGTGCTGGCCTGTCCTGAACTCACTTGGATAGCTCCTTCCACGGCGCCGCAAGGCGGGTCGATGGCCATGGCGCTCCAGGCCACATCCACCGACTATCCGTACTGCCCTCCGGTGGATCCGCTGGGTGGCTGGACGCCAGCTCCCAACTTCTACCAGCCGCTGCCGCAGGTGGTGGCCGGCGATGTGGTGCGGTTCAAGTTCCTGGCGCGGCTGGAGGAGGGTGTTCCGCAGCCCTCCGGCTCTGCCATCCTCCCGTACGCCATTACCGTGGATGCGGAAGGGGACATGCACTTCCCGGTCACCGACCTCACCCTTGGCGGCGGCAACCCGCTGGCCACATGGGAATCGTTCCCCGGCCAGGTCACGGTGCCCGAACTGTCCGCAGGGCACGTGTTCGCCATCGGCTTCGGTGCGCACACCTTCGGTGGCGGGAATGGCGTGGTCCACTTCGACAACGTGGCCGTGCTGGTGGAAGGCAGCGGCGCGCGCTTGAATGCGAAGGCCTGGCTGGACGGCGCGTTCGTTCCCGGCACCAATCTCATGCGTGATGACCTGCGCGTGGCCGGCTTGATCCCCACCACGCTGCCGACCTACACCAATGCCATGATGGGCCCCAACGCCCCGGCAGGCACCGGCATCAGCATCGAACCGGCCGTGCTGACCGTGGCCGGGAACAATGCCATCGTGGATTGGGTGTGGGTGGAGCTGCACTTCGGCACGCCGGGCTTCACGAACGCATCCTCGGGATTCGAGACGGTGGCAAAGCGTTACGCCCTGATCCAGCGCGATGGCGACATCGTGGACCTCGACGGAAGCTCATCGGTGCCGCTGCCCATCAAAGCAGGCAATTGCCGGGTGGTGGTGCGGCACAAGAACCACCTCGGTGTGATGAGCGCGGAGCCGCTGGGCCTGAATGCCACCGCCACGCTCTTCGACGCGCGAGCCGCGAGCACGCCGCTCTTCGCCCTGGCTGCGCCACACACCGGTCCCGCGCGCAAGACGGTAGGGAGCACGCGCACGTTGTGGGCCGGCGATGCGTGGACCTTGAACGCGCCGCATGGTGTGCTGTACACCGGGCAAGGCAACGACCGTGACGCCATCCTCATCGCCATTGGCGGCAACACGCCCACGAACACCTTGAGCGGGCAATACCGGAAGGAGGACGTGAACATGGATGGCGTGGTGAAATACACCGGCTCGAACAACGACCGGGACATCATCCTGCAGACCATCGGTGGTGTTGTGCTTACGACGGTGCGCTACGAACAAGTACCCGGCCCCTAGACCCATGACCGCGATGATCAAGACCACTATCTCTCTCCGCGCTGGCCATTGCATGCACCGTGGAAGCGCAGCTCATCAACCCCAACTTCGAGGACGGCCTTTGGGGTTGGACATCGCCCTGCGGCGATCAGGCGGAACTGAGCACGGACGTGCCCACGCACGGCGGCGCATACAGCCTGCGGATCAGGGCACGCAATACGACAAGCACACCGTGCGTCATGGTCGAAGACCCGGACGCGCCCCTGCTGCCCGACATCTTCGCATACCAGCCGCTGCCCATGGCCGTGGCGGGTGATGTGGTCACCCTCACGGTAACCGCCAGGATGGAGGTGGCCGTGCCGGACCAATGGGGCTACGGGATCCGAGGGGACTTCATCGCGATCCTTTCGGATAGCTCGCTCACGGCGCTGCCGGGTGGACAACACGGGTTTCCCGCGCAAACGACGTGGAACAGTGGGACTGGCAGTTTCACCGTGCCTCCGCTGCCCGCGGGGGCTGTGCTCGGTGTGGCCCTCAGCGGCCATATGTTCGGCCTTGGAGAGGGTTATGCGCTGTTCGACAACGTGATGACCTCCATCACCGGCAGCGGTGCCGCGCTCAACGCCAGGGTGTGGCTGGGTGGCCCCTACGTGCCGGCACAGAACCTTATGCGCGATGATCTGCGCGCGGGTGGATACCTCCCCTCCTCCGATCCCTTTCCGCTCAACCCCCTCCCCGATGTGCTCCCGCCAGGCGCGTTGTCCGCCACCGGACCCAATGCGATCGTGGATTGGCTGCGCATCGAGCTGCGGCACACCATCCCGGGCGTCGGCTGGCTCATCCGCGTGAACGGATCGCTTCAGCGCGACGGCGACATCGTTGCGCTCGACGGCGTCTCGCCACTCAGCTTCCCAGTGAAGGCCGGCAACTACCTGCTGGTCGTGAGGTACCGCAACCACCTATCCATCATGACGCAACAGGCGGTGTCCATCTCAACCGCATCGCCCCTCGTTGATCTGCGCTCCACCGCCACGGCGCTGCACACACTGCCAGCGCCGAACACCGACCTTCCCGCGAAGGTGGTGGGCAACCAACAGTTCATGTGGCCGGGCAATGTCGCTTACGACCTGGAGGTTGCTTATGCTGGGCTCGGGAACGACCGGGACCCTATCCTGGGGGCTGTCGGCGGCTCCGTGCCGACGAACACGATCACCGGATACCAAGAAACGGACGTGAACCTGGATGGCGTGGTGAAGTACACCGGCTCTGACAACGACCGCGACATCATCCTGCAGACCGTAGGAAGCTCCGTGCCTACGACGGTACGCCATGTACAGGTGCCTTGAGGGGCTTATCCTTCGCCGGTCGATCCACGATCGACATCTTTCGTCTCGTGGCGTAGGCCGAGCAGCTTGGAAAGCGAGGTGCGTTGTGTTCAATAAACAGGGCACAACGAACGGCGCCGATGCCTTCGCCTGCTCGCTTCACAACGCGTATTGGCGAAGGTCGGCTTCACACTGGACACGAAGATCGAATGCGCATTTTTCAAACTCGGCCGGTTCGAGGATGAATGGTTCCATGCGGTGCGAAGGCCCGCATGAGGTCTTACTTTCGAGCACATGAAGCGCATTCTTCTCTGTGTCACGCTGATGACGACATCCAGTGCCTTCGCGTTCTCGTGGCAGGTAGGCCCCGGTGAGCTGTACACCCTGCCGAGCCAAGTCTCCACGCTGGTGAACGATGGCGATACCGTGAACATCGCAGCGGGCGTGTACCCTTCCGACGTGGCGGCATGGACGGCCAACGACCTGGTGTTGCGCGGGGTGGGCGGCTTTGCGCACCTGGAGAGCAACGGCCTCAGCTGGGGCGGCAAGGCCATCTGGGTGATCCAGGGCGACAACTGCACCGTGGAATGGATCGAGTTCAGCGAATGCCAGGTGCCCGATCACAACGGCGCGGGTATCCGGTTGGAAGGACTCAACCTCACGGTGCGGCATTGCTGGTTCCACCACAACGAGAACGGGATCCTCTGCGGGGCGTACCACCCCAGCACCGTGCGCATCGAGTACACGGAGTTCGGCCATCATGGTTACGGCGATGGCTACTCGCACAACCTCTACATCGGCAACATCGATTCGCTCATCTTCCGCTTCAACTACAGCCACCATGCCGATGTGGGCCACGAGCTGAAGAGCCGCGCCTGGGTGAACGTGATCGAATACAACCGCTTCAGCAACGAGGCGGACGGCACCGCGAGCCGCGAGATCGACCTGCCCAACGGCGGACAGGCCTACCTGATCGGCAACGTGATCCAGCAGGGGCCGCAGTCGCAGAACAGCAACCTGGTCGGGTTCGGCATGGAGGGGCTGAGCAACCCCGGCCCGCACGAGCTGTACGCGGTGAACAACACCCTGGTGAACGAGAAGCCCAACGGCAGTTTCTTCCAGATGCCGGCGGCGGCCTATTTCAAGGCGTACAGCAACATCCTGGCCGGCGGCGGGTCCTTCATGAGCAGCTGGCCCACCACGGTGGACACGCTGGCCAACCTGCGCAGCACCAGCATCGCGGCGCTGGACTTCCTGGACCCGGCGACCCTCGACCTCCACCTCGGGCCGGGTTCGCCGGCGGACAACACGGGCCAACCCGCCGGGCTGGCGAACAGCGGCTACCCGCTGGTGGCCTGGCACGAGTACGTCCATCCGGCCGCGGGCACGGTGCGCTGCCAGCAGGCCACGCTGGACGCGGGTGCCTTCGAGTCGTGCATCACCGGCACCGGCGATGCGGCCCCTCCCGCCACCCTGTGGATCGCCCCCAATCCGGCCAGGGACCACATCATGCTGGTGGGCGAGCTCCCTGGGTCCGTCCGCGTGCGGGTCGCCGATGTCACCGGTCGTGTGGTCGGTCCGTTCGACCCGGGTACCGCCCGGATCGATGTTTCCATGCTCGCCCCGGGCCCTTGCGTGCTGCTGGTGGACGAGGGAGGAACGCCGCGGCGTGCGGTGTTCGTCAAAATGTAGCGTCCATGGCGGGCCTTCCGATCATCAGGCCAAGCGCCGGCCAGGTCCGCCTGTCCTTGTACCGGTGGGCGGTCCCGTGCGATCCGGCCCGCCGGGTCAATGCGCCACCAACACCCTGCCGGAGCGCACGCCTTCCGCCGTGACCACGCGGAGGGTATGGACGCCATCGGCCAGGGGCGCCGGATCCACCAGCACCCGGTCCCCATGGCACTGGAATGCCAGCGTCACGCGACGTCCCGCAGCATCCATGGCCTGCACCGAACGAGGGGTCTCGCCTTCCTGGACCACCACCGTGAAAGGGCCGGTGGCCGGGACGGGGAACACCTGTAGCGCGGCCGGACCGTGGACCCCTTCGGCCATGCCTGTGTGGTCGCCCAGGTCGCCGTTGGCGTAGATGCGGGCCCCGTGAATGTTCCCCGTACTGGTCCGCCAGAAGCTGACCACGCCGCCCGTTCCATCGGCAAGTTGTACCTGTTCCTCGTAGAAGGGATTGTTGGCGGGGGTGCAGAAGGCCGTTGGTGCGGTCCAGGCCGGGGTTCCGTCCGCGTTCATACGCATGGCGGAGTACCCGTCAACGCTCCCGTCGATGGTGCCGATCACCCCGCCGTTCAAGGAAGCGACCAGTCCCGCCGTGGGGATGTACGTGTTGGTGTGGATCACCTGCACACCGTTGGTGTCGAGCTGGAGCTCCCCGGTCAGGCTGAGGCGCTGCATGTACAGGTCGCGGTTGCTGGCAGGCGGCCGGTTGTCGGTCCACACCACGGTGATCTGGTTCCCCTGGCGCACCATGTGCGGCGAGGCCTGGTCGCTGGCGTAGGGGCATACCACCGCCGTGGAGGCGTCCAATACCACATTGCCGGACGTGTCCAGACCGGCCAACCGGAGCTTCCCTTGAGCATCCGCATAGACCAGCAACAAGGATGCATCGGGCCCGCTGGTGACCATGTGCGATCCACCGAAGCCCGGCGCCCCGGCATTGGTGATCACGTTGGCATTCCAGGCGTTGGCCCCGCTGCTGTCCACACGCATGCACTGGAACCCTGCACCCAGGCCGTTCCCTTCACGCCAGTTCACCATCACGCCGTCCGCACCGTCCGGCAACAGGTCGAAGGGCCCGTAGGTGGCATAGGGAATGGCATAGCCGTCCCCGGCCCAGGGCAAGTCGCCGTCGTTCGTGACCCGTGCCACGTTGACACCGCTGCTGCCACCGAAGTAGATATCGTACCAGCCGAGGATGGCGCCGTCGCTGGTGGGGGTCATGGCCAGTTCACTCAGGCCGAGCACAGGGTTGCCGGTACTGGTCACGGTGACGGCACTATCCCAGAGCATGGTCCCATCCGCGTCCAGCTTCATCACCTTGAGGTCCTGGGTAAAAGTTCCGGATCCTGCGATGGTGGCGAGGAAGATGTGGCCGGCTTCGGAGCGCATGGCGCTGAACTCGTAGGTGGTCGCACTGTCCTGGTGGAAAAGGAGCGCGCCATCCGGGGTCCAAAGGGCGTTGCCGGCTGCGTCGAAGCGTTGTCCGTACACGTCGTAATTGGTGCCATCGGCACGCTTATCCCGCCAGAAGGCATAGTAACCGTCCGCACCATCACTGATCGCCTCCATTTCAGCCGTACCGCCTGTGCCTGGGGCCACGAGCATGGGATCGGCCGGATCGATGGACCATTGCGCGGAACCGGCCATGGACATGGTGCCGGCGAGAAGGGTAAGGAGCGTTCTCATGGGATGGATCTATTGCGGTGCCCGCCGCGCTTCAACACCGAGCATGCGGGCAGTCCGGACGGTGGCGCCAAACAACACGATCCAGCCCGGCCCTGCCGAAAGATCGAGCCGGTGGTCGGATGGCTGAGGGAACGGTAGAATGGTCCGGCGCCACCGCACTTCCGTTCGCACCGCAGCTACAGCACGGACCCGGTCGGCCGAGGCGGGCGCCCCCTTCTTGTCGAGGGCCCGTGGGTGCTGCGGTCGGGGCCCGCCGGCGGGCATGGCGCTTTCCTTTCGCCGGCCCCACCATGACGCCGGACAGGGCACCTGCGCGTCAACATCCTGTGTAATGGAACGATGACATACATTTCCCCCGACACCACCCCTGACACAACGCCAAGACCCTCCCTCATGAGGACCATCCCCGCCTGGCTGCTCATGCTTCTTTCCTTGGAAGCTGCCGCCCAGAACAGCTTCGAGATCAACATCCCGGTACCGGGGCTCACCAACGTGGCCGGCGGCCACTCGCTTCCCGACAACGGGTACGTGTTCGGGGGTGAGATGGACGACGGCGTGGTGGTGGTACGCACCGACAGCACGGGGCAGGTGCTGTGGACCCGTGTGCTGGCCGAGGCCGATGCCGAGGAAGGGATCTACGACCGCAGCATCGCCGTGGTCGGCGACCGCATCTTCATGGGCGGCTACGCCTTGGGCAACAACACCGCCTCCCGCGAGGGGATCCTGCACGTGCTGGACCTCAACGGCAATGTGCTGCACCAGCGCGTGATCGATGTGGGCTTCAATTCCAACTCCATCCACAGCCTTACCGCCATCCCGGGCGGGGCGCTCGTTGCGGGCCGTGCCTCGGGGGCCGGTTCCTACGACATGCTGTTGCAGCGGGTGGACAGCACCGGCGCGGTCACCGGCTCCTGGAGCTTCGGCAGTTCGGGATGGGACTGGGGCTACGACGCCATCCGCTGCGCCGACGGGGGCATGGCCCTGACCGGCTATGGCGACGGTGTGGGCGGCCCCGCCCCCAGCGCCTATCTGGTGCGCACCGACAGCCTGGGGCAGGTGCTCTGGGAGCGCGGCATCGACGGTGCCAGTGCCGACGAGGCCTACACCGTGCTGGAGGACACGGTGACGGGCGCCATCTACATCGGCGGCAGGACCCTGGGCATGGGCACGGTGGGCACGCACGGCTTCATCACCAAGTTCGACGCGACCGGCAACCACGAGTGGACCCGCCGGATCGGCGGCGCCTTCGATGTGATCGGCATCGTGCCGCTGACCACCGGCCGATACACCGCCCTGGTGCGGGCCCAGAACATCGCGGGAGGCCATGGCAACTACGATGCGCTGTTGATCACCTTCAACGAACTGGGCAACCTGATGAGCAACGTGCTCTTCGGAACGACCGAGAGCGAGTATCCCGTGTCGCTGTCCCGGACCCACGACAACGGCATCCTGATCACCTGCCTGCGTTCCGTGGGCCCGCCCAACGAGATCTACGCCGTGCACATCGACGTCAACGGTGAGGGCGGGTGCACCGGCACCAGCGTCAACCCGGGCTGGACCACCTATGCGGCGACGGTGCTGACGCCGGTCTCGGACCTGCAGACGGGCAGCAACCCGGGGGCCTGGCCCACCTCGCTCACAACACCCAGCCTGACCCGGGAGTTCATCTGCTGCACCTATCCCGTACAGGCCGCCTTCGCGTTCGATGCAGGCAACACACCGACGTACACCTTCGTGAACACCTCCTCGGGCTCCGGCACCGCCTCCTGGGTCATCGACGGGACCCCGTACACCGGCGACAGCATCGCCCACACTTTTGCGGAGCCGGGCACGTACGATGTGTGCCTCACCTTCACCGGCATCTGCGCCACGGACACGGCCTGCCAGTCGTTCGTGGTGGGGCCGAACAGCCTTGCCGAAAGCCCGGGGACGCCGCAGGTGCGTACCTGGCCCCAACCCGCCGACCACTCGATCAACCTGACGGCGGACGCTCCCCTGCACAGGGTGCAACTGATCGATGCCCGGGGTCGCGTGGTGCTCGACCGGTCCTTGAACGGCCTGCGCACCGCAGTGCTCGATGTGCAGGACCTGGCCCCCGGTGTCTTCGTGCTGCGGACATGGACCGGGCGGGGCGTCCTGCAGCGTCCCGTGCTGAAACGTTGACCCTTTGGCAGGCCGCAAGACCCGAGCGGCGCGATCGTGCTTCGCCCCCGGGAGGTAAGGCGCCACCGGACCGCTCCCCGGAACGTAGCGACCTGTCGACCGGTCTCCCCTACTCTTTCACGAACCGGGTGGCCACGTTCCCGTAGCGGACCGTGTAGATGCCCGGAGCGAGGCCGCGCACATCCAGGCCATCGGAAAGTCTCTGGCGCTCGCGAAGCACCACACGGCCATGCCGGTCAACGACCTCCACTGATGCTGTGCGCCCCGCTGCGACACCGTCGAAGAACAAGCGATCGTGCGTCGGCACCGGGTAGATGCAGGAGCCTATGCCCGCCTCCGCTTCAATGTGCAGCGGGCCGAGGTATTCGTATGCGCCTACATCGCTGTGTGCTCCCACCGGACGTGCATTGCCTCCGATATCCGTGGGCGGCGCGTACTGGTCATCCGCTCCATCCACCGCGGGGCTGGTGGCCAGCAGGTGCAGGTCATGCCCCGGGGCATCCACGAAATGCAGGGGGTACAGGGCCCCATCGGGCAGTTCGATGTTGTTGACGTACACATTGGTCCCTTCCAGGCTGAAGGTGTTCGCGAAGTTGTTGGCGACCACGCAGCCGCTGCTCTCGAACCCAACGATGTCGTTCACCATGATCCACGCCGGCCCGGGCGCCGCCTCCGGCGTGGGGTCGATCACCGTGTTGTTCCGGATCACGCAGTCCTGCGCGCCGTAGAGCGAGATCCCGTGCCAGTGGTCCACGACCACCACGTTGTTCTCCACCACCCAGTCGATGAAGGGTCCATCGAAACAGCCGATGCCCTGCAAGTTCGCACGGTAGGGCTGGTACGGGTCCTCGTAGTTGATGATGGTATTGCCGCGCAGCACCACCCGGTGGAAGGGATACCCCAGCGTGGTGAAGGACTGGATGCCGTCGTCGTGGTTGGCGTCCACGTCGTAGCAGTTCATGATGGTGTTACCCTCGAACAGGATGTCGCTTCCCAGCGGCCGCATGCCGTCCGCCGAGAAGTTCACCACGCTGTTGCCGATGGCCTGGATGCTGTCCCCGGCCGCGATGATGCCGAAGTGCACGTTCGTCACGGTGTTGCCGATCACCAGCGCCTGGTTGCCCGAAATGTGGATGCCATCGCTGTGGCGCGTGAGCCAGTCCTGGTCCGTCCAGCCCGTGATGTCGGTCGCGCTGTAGATCACGCAATCGCGCACCTCCACCTCGCGCACCGGTCCGTGCCAACCATGCGATTCAAAGAACACCCGGTGGTCGCCGTCGTAACCTCCGTAAGGCTCCGCGCTGACGTGCAGCCCCACCAGCCGCCACTTCGCGCCGGCCTGTAGGTGGAACCGGCGCAGGATGGGCACCGCACCATCCGCGGCCATGATCGTGATGGGATCCATGTTGTACGCACCCCGGTAGAAGCACTCGCCGTGCAGTCCATCGTACAGCATCAGTGTATCGCCCGCATGCACCGGGGCGCCCACGTTCTTCGGCACCAGCACGCTCACGCCGGCCTGGTACGGCAGCGGATCATAGCTGCGCGTCTCGATCAGGTCCGCATCCAGCACCTCGGCCAACGTGGACCACGGTGCGGCGGCAGAGCCATCGTTCTGCATGGACCCGTTCGCCGGATCGATGTGGAAGATCGCGGCTCGCGCAGGGACGGAGAGCCAGCAGAAGATCAGGATGGCAATGATGTTCTTCATCGTACTGGCGGTTTTCGTTCTTTGTGCCTCGTGGTCTCTTGCACCGGCCCCACGCTTGTCCGCATGGGTCTTGTCGTCCTGTCGGTCACCGCGCATGGCCCCCCTTGACCAGCGGCCGGTGCGGGCCTCGGTGGGTATGGCGCGGGGTCCATCATCCTATGTGTTGCATAAGGGCGGGTCCTGCGAGCGGGTGCACGTGCAATACAATGATAAGGTGGTCCAGGTCGATCGATGATCCGCGTTGGCGATCGAACATGAAGATCCGGAGGCTGATCCTCAGTGAAGCCGAAGGAACCAGGCGGAAAACTGGACGGAAGGTCGGACCCGGCCGTACGCTTCGTGGGAGAGCCCGCCGATGGACCGGGATCAGGCATCCCCGTTCAGCGCCTCAGCCGCCCACGAAGAAGCGCTGCCATTGGCGAACTCCGCGTTCATCCACACGCATGGCGACGAACACACCCGTGCCGATACCGGACAGCCCGATCCGCTCCACCGGTGCCGTCGTGCGGAACGACCGCACTTCACGCCCGGCGACATCGAAGAGGTGAAGTTCTGCGGCCCCACCACCGCTGGTGGCCACAAGCACACCCGCGCGATCCACGTACACCGTGAAGGGCGCTGCTGCCGTGCCAGCGACAGGCACTGCGGTGCCGATCTCCGGCATCAAGCGGTGGATCCCGGTGTTCAAACTGTTCCCGAAGGTGGTCCAGGTACCAGCGATGAGCACGCGGCCATCCTGCAGCACATGGATCTCGTTCAACCCCGTCACTTGATAGGATGTGTCCAACTGGCCGTCGGGATGAAGTTGCACCAGCTCCCCCTGCAGGGGTGTACCATCGTACGTGCTGCTGTACGTGCCCACGAGCAGGCTGCCGCTCGGCATCACATCCACGGCCACACAAACCGCATCAAACCCTGTCCCGGGGTCGAAGGTGGCATCCAGGCTGCCATCCGGCATCAACCGGGCAATGTTCGCGCGCGGCTGTCCGTCCACCGTGTCAAAGTCCCCCACGACCACGATCCGGCCATCGGGCAATATCGTCAAGTCCCTCACCAAGGCCCATGTGCCGGTCACGTCGGACGTGAAGTCCGGGTCCAACTGGCCGTTCGGCAAGTACCGCACCACTACGGTGGGCGCCGTGTTCGTACCCGCCACCACCCGCCCATCGGGTTGGGCCTTCAGCACGAAAGGAGCAGGACCGCTGCCCGTGTATATGCCGGAACCTCCGCTGTTGAACACCCGCAGGGTCGCTCCCCAGGGGACCTCAAAGTGCCCGCCCACGAACAGTTCACCGCCCGGTGTAAGGGCCAGGGAGAACAGCATGGCCCCATTGGTGCTCCCGTATCCGCCGTAGACCGTGCCGTTCGGGAGCAGGTGTACCAGCCCGCCACAAGGTAAGAGGTCCACGACCTCGAACTCCCCGGCCATCACGATCCCGCCGTCGGGCCTCACAAGCAGGGCCAGGACGCCATCGGCCAACGTATCCTCGATCGTCGGCGCGAACCCCATGTCCAAAGCACCATCGGGATACAGCCGGGCGATGTTGAAGAGCGGCGTGCCGTTGTACGCACGGAACCCACCACCGCACAGGATGCGGCCATCGACCTGCACCGCCAGTGCCTCCACCCCGGGCGCCGTGAAGCCGGTACCGGCATTGAACGTGGGGTCCAAGACCAGGTGCTGCCCGTGAACGGTGAGCGCTGAAAAGCCCACCATCCACAATAGTAACGCGTGCTTCATGCCGTGCACTGTGTTGTGACCTGAAGACGATGCGGTAACGCCAGGGTTGTCCTTGTGGTTGCGGTCCGTATCCACAGATCATGCCGATGTCACCGATGAGAGCCCATCGTTGTGGCTGCGGAACGGTCGCCCGCGTGAGCGATCGAACGGGAAAGCCCGGAGCCGGTAATCCGGCGAGGACTTGGACGGAAGAGCGCGACGGCGCGCATTTGGCGCCGGCACGCCCAAACCACCCGCATCCGCATTTCTCCGTGAGCTCTGTGCCTCCGTGGTGAAATACCTTCGCCCTCATGCAACTCCAGAACTACGCCTGCGGCCAGTGGATCGCCGGTTCAGGCAAGCAAGCCGAACTCGTTGACGCCAGCACCGGGGAGCTGGTCGCCACCACGTCCAGCAACGGCCTCGACTTCGGCGCCATGCTGCGCTACGCCCGCGAGGTGGGCGGTCCGCCGCTGCGCAAGATGACCTTCCCCGAGCGTGGCCGCATGCTGAAGGCCCTGGCCCTGCACCTGATGGAGCGCAAGGACAAATACTACCAGATCAGCTACAAGACCGGCGCCACCAAGGCCGACAGCTGGGTGGACATCGAGGGCGGCATCGGCAACCTCTTCGCCAACGCCAGCCTGCGCCGCACCCTGGGCAACATGCCCTTCTACGTGGACGGCGAGGCCATCAAGACCAGCAAGACCGGCAGCTTCATCGGCCACCACATCATGGTGCCCAAGGAGGGCGTGGCCGTGCACATCAACGCCTTCAACTTCCCCATCTGGGGCATGCTGGAGAAGATCGCCGTGAACTGGATGGCCGGCATGCCCGCCGTGGTGAAGCCCGCCACGGTGACCAGCTACCTCACCGAAGCCATGGTGAAGGACATCGTGGCCAGCGGCATCGTGCCCGAGGGCGCCATCCAGCTGATCTGCGGCAGCGCGGAAGGCCTGCTGGACCATGTGATCAGCCAGGACGTGGTGACCTTCACCGGCAGCGCCAGCACGGGCCGTATGCTGAAGCGCCACCCGCGCATCGTGGATGAGAGCGTGCCCTTCAACATGGAGGCCGACAGCCTCAACGCCATCGTGCTCGGCCCCGACGCGGTGCCCGGCACCGAGGAGTTCGACCTCTTCATCAAGGAGGTGAGCCGCGAGATCACGTTGAAGTGCGGGCAGCGCTGCACCGGCGCGCGGCGCATCATGGTGCCGCAGAACGTGCTGGAGGACGTGCAGATCGCCATCGGCAAGCGCTTGGGCAGCACGGTGATCGGCGACCCGCGCGCGGAAGGCGTACGCATGGGCGCGTTGGCGGGCGTGGGCCAGCGTAACGAGGTGAAGCGCGCGCTGGATGAGCTGCTCAAGGGCTCGCGCATCGTCTATGGCGACCGCGACAGCGTGAACCTCACCGGGGCCGATGCGGCCAAGGGCGCCTTCATGAGCCCCATCCTCCTGCTGAACGAGCAGCCCTGGAAGAACCAGGTAACACACAACGTGGAGGCCTTCGGCCCCGTGAGCACCTTGATGCCCTACACCGACCTGGACGATGCCGTGGCGCTGAGCAAGCTGGGCAAGGGCTCGCTGGTGGCCACCATCGCCACGTACGATGACAAACACGCGCAGCAGTTCGTGTGGGGCGCGGCCAGCCACCACGGCCGCATGCTGGTGCTGAACCGCGACATGGCCAAGGAGAACACCGGTCACGGCAGTCCGCTGGCGACGCTGGTGCACGGTGGTCCCGGCCGCGCGGGCGGCGGCGAGGAGATGGGCGGCAAGCGCGGCGTGCTGCACTACCTGCAGCGTACCGCCATCCAGGGATCGCCCACCACCATCACCGCGCTCACCCAACAGTACCAGCAGGGCGCCAAGTACCACATCAGCGAGAAGCATCCCTTCCGCCTGCACTTCGAGGAACTGAACATCGGCGACACGCTGATCACCGAGAAGCACTTGGTGACGCTGCAGAACATCGAGGACTTCGCCGAGCTGAGCGGCGACAAGTTCTACGCGCACATGGACGCCAAAAGCCTCGACGGCACGGTCTTCACCGGCCGTGTGGCGCACGGGTATTTTATCCTGTCAAGGGCAGCTGGCTTGTTCGTGGATCCGCCGAAAGGCCCGGTGCTGCTGAACTACGGAATCGAGGAGTGCCGCTTCCTGAAGCCGGTATATCCCGGCAGCACGATCCAGGTGAAGTTCACCTGCCGCGAAAAGCTGGACCAGGAGAAACGGCCGAAGACCGAAGACTCACCGAAGGGCGCGGATGTGGCGCGGGGAATAGTCAAATGGCTGGTCGACGTCATTGACGAAACTGGAGAAACCGTTGCGCTTGCCACCATTCTCACCATGGTGAAAAAGCTCGACCAGGCATGATTCCGCTGAAAGCCTGCCCCGGCCCGGACCGGGGTGTAGTGGCTGGTGGACCTGCCTGCCGGAGGCAGGTGTGGTGGATGAGACCGGCGAGACCGTGGCGCTGGCGACGATCTTGACGATGGTGAAAAAGTTGGACCAGTCGTAGGCACGTGTCATCCTGAGCGGAGTCAAAGGATGGGCGTGCCCCGCTCAAATGCAGCGGGTCGCGTGCTCCGCTATTGCCGGCTTGTCGTGGCCAGCGGCTGCGGCACTCCGGGGGCTCCTTCGTCGCCTCCTCGTTGCACGCATCCGCAAGGCCCCTCCGGCGCCGGGCTGCCGCTGCGCCCGCTCACGCAACTACTTCTACAACCGATCCCACTTCGTCGCCACACCCTTCGCCTTTCCCACGGGGTATTTAGCGGCGTTCTTCACCAGCTTTCGCTTGACGGCATTTTCAAGGTCCACTCCCATGTCATGCGCCAGATAAGTGAGCAGGATGGCGATATCAGCCATTTCCTCGGCCAGATCATCAAAGCGATCTCTGACGACTCCCGGCAGATCAGCGTCCTTCGCCCATTGGGTGTGCTCCATCAATTCTGCGGCTTCGAGGGCGATGCTGGTGCTCAAGGTCCGCAGGTTGTGGAATTGCTCCCAATCCCGCTCCTTGCGGAAAGCGAGCAATTCATTGAGCAGTTGGTCACTGATCATGGGCGTGCGGGTTGTTAACCGACGAAGCGTTCGTTCAGATGCCAGCGCAGGAACTCGGGGTCGGGCTGCTGGCTGGTGAGCTTGGGGATCACGGCCAAGGGCTGGTCGTGCAGGCGGTAGTAGGCCTTGCCGTTGTACCACTGCTCCTTGATGCGTTCGCTCACGCGCACCCGCAGCTCGGGTGTCACAGTCACCAGCCCGGCATCGAAGAGCTTGTGGAAGTCGGAGCGCAGCAGCATGCCGTTCGTGATCTTGTGCGGTCCCTCCAGCTCATACGGCTTGATGTGCGCCGCCTCCAGCACTGGCAAGGTCGATTCGCCCGTGATGGCGCAGCGCTTCCCGTAGGCCTCGCTCACCAACACCCGGAAGGCGCCCTGCCCCAGTCGGCTGCGCGTGAGGAACTGTTCCCCGTAACGCGGTCCGCCATACTCTACAGCCGGTTCGGCCACGAGGTCCATGATGGCCTTGTCCTGAAGGTGCTGCTGCACTTCGTTCCAGAGCCAGGCGCCTTCTGTGGTCTCGGTGTCGTAGGTCTGTCCCTTCACGATGTTCGGCGACCAGTTGGGCACGGGTATCCAGTCCTTTCGTTCGAAGAAGAAGGGTTGCACCAACACGCTGCATCCGATCTCCAGCACGCTCCGCTCCCCGGAGGACAGCCGCCGGATGCGCTGCTCCACCTCCAGGTAGGTGGCCGCGCCGTTCTTTTGGCCAAAGGCTTCCCAGGCCATGCTCAGCGGAAGCTTGGAGAACGTGGCGAAATAGCCGCCGCCCGCAATGTGGTTGTAAGGCCGTTTCAGCTTGAAGAGGAAGGGCGTACCCGCTGGCAAGGTGGTGAAGGGCGGCAGGCCGCTCGGCTGCCAGAAGTTGACCTCGTCGAAGCCGCGCTCCGAGAGGAACGTGAACCAATCGTTGTCGGTGACGCCGGTCCAGAATTTCATGCGGGGTGAAGCTAATGGTCAACTCGACTCCCAACGCACACCACCTTATCTTTGAAAGCATGAACGCGAATCCTGAACTGCTCAAGCGGATCACCGTGGATGACCGGATCTGCAATGGCAAACCCGTGATTAGGGGCATGCGGATCACGGCGCAGACAGTGCTGGAATTCCTCATGGCCGGCACGCCAGAAGCGGAGGTGCTGAAGCAGTACCCCATGCTGGAAGCGGCGGATCTGGAGGCTTGCCGCCAGTTCGCGCTGTCGCTCATGGGCAACAGCTTTTCCGTGAAGGATATCGCGGCCTGAGATGCCTCGGTACCTCGTCGATGCGAACCTGCCGCGCTGGTTCAGTCAATGGAACAGCCCGGACTACGTGCATCAGCACGACATCGATGCGACCCTTCACGATGCGCTGATCTGGGAGCATGCCCGGAAGCATGACCTCACGATCATCACCAAGGACAGCGACTTCTCCAGCCGAATCCTGATCAGCAGCCCGCCGCCGAAGGTCATCCATATCCGGCTCGGGAACATGGACATGCGCAGCTTCCACGCAGCCATTGCCAAGTGCTGGCCGGATGTGCTGGCCATGAACGAGACCCACAAACTGGTTGTGGTACACACGGACCGGATCGAGGGGGTGCGGTGAAGCCTAATGCTCCCAAGTTCGCGGACGAGACCGGCGTGACCGTGGCGCTGGCGACGATCCTGACGATGGTGAGGAAGGTGGATCAGTCGTAGGTCGCCTTAACTTTGGTCATCAACCCGGCCCCCTAATGAAAGTGCCAATGCAGGTCGTGAATGACGCGGAGGGCAAAGCCCATGCGGTGCTCATCCCCGTGGATGAGTTCAATGAACTCGTGGGCAAACTGCGGCACTACGAACAACTGCTGAAGCTCCGTTCCACCTTGAGCATTGCCCTGGACCAGGTGGCGCGCATGCGCAGTGGCAAGTTGAAGAAGCGGACCCTGAAGGACGCGCTGCGTGAAGCATAGGGTCATCCCCACGCCAGCCTTCGAGAAGGAGTTGCGGCCGTTGCTCAAGCGCCATCGTTCACTGGCCAAAGACCTGCTGAAGTTGGAAAAGCGACTGGAGTCCGAACCGACCACGGGCACTGCGCTCGGGCACGGTCTGTACAAGGTGCGGTTGGCGATAGCAAGCAAGGGCAAAGGCAAGAGCGGTGGCGGGCGTGTGATCACTTACGTGGTGACCGAAGATGCCGAAGTGTACCTGCTGAGCATCTATGACAAGAGCGACTACGACACCGTGGATACCAAGGTCATGAAACGTTTGGCCGCTGACCTGCGGACCAGCAAAAGGAATCGATGAGGTCCAATGCGCTCAAGTTCGCGGACGAGACCGGCGTGACCGTGGCGCTGGCGACGATCCTGACGATGGTGAGGAAGCTTGACCAGTCGTAGGAGTTCATTGGGGCGTGCCCGGCCCAAATGCAGCCGGGTCGCGGGCTCCGCTGTAGCCGGGCTTGTCGTGGCAAGCGGCTGCGGCTGCGCCCGCTCACGCGGGGCCAAGGAGCGCTTCACCTCCAATAATGAGTGACCGCACTTTGGGAAAGCTTACACCAGAACTCCCGGAGCTGATCCACGTCCTGCACCACCGGGCGAACGCCGCCTCAGCCCCCGCGCTCCCGCACGGCGCGCAACACCTTCCCCACCTCACGGTCCAGGCCCCGCGCCAACTTGCATTCCCACAGGGTGACCACCCGCCAGCCGGCACGGCGCAGGGCGCGCGCCTTCTCGGCATCCCGCGCCCGGTTGCGGTCCAGCTTGGCGTTCCAGAAAGCGCGGTGGGTGGCGGGGCGCCGCGGGCGGCAGTGGGGACAGCCGTGCCAGAAACAGCCGTGTACGAACACGGCCACCTTGCGGCCCACGAAGGCGATGTCGGGCCGGCCCGGCGCCTGGGCGTGGTGCAGCCGGTAACCGGAGAGGCCGCGGGCCCGCAACGCCTGGCGCACCCGCAGCTCCGGACCGGTGTGCTTGGACCGGATGCGGCTCATCACGGCGCTCACCCGCGGGTCCGTGGGCACCGGCGAGCGGCCGTCGCGGAGGTAGCTGCGTGCCGTCACCCTGCAAAGGTCCGCCACGGCACCGTGCGGCGCTACTGCACCAGCACTTCCGTGCGGCGGTTGAGCGCGCGGCCCGCTTCGGTGTCGTTGCCGGCCACCGGGCGGCTCTCGCCGTACCCCACGCTGGTCACCCGTGCCGCATCAATGCCGTAGCCGGTAAGGAAGCGCGCCACCGCGGCGGCACGCTGCTCGCTGAGCCGTTGGTTGTCCGCATCCCCGCCCACGTTGTCGGTGTGGCCCGCCACCTCGATGCGGATGGACGGGTTGGCCTTCATGAGGCGCAGCAGCTTGTCCAGCTCGGTGTTGCTGGCGGGCAGCAGCTCGGCGCTGGCGGTGTTGAAGAAGATGTTGCGCAGGGTGATGGTGCTGCCGCTGGCCAACGGGCTCAGCCGCGCCTCCAGCATCGGCGGCACCCCGTCCTTGGCGACGGCCACGCTGTAATTGGCGCTGAAGAACAGGTAGCCCTCGGCGGTGGCGTTCAGGGCGTAGTCGCGGCCGGTGGGCAGGCACACCAGGAACTCGCCGGTCCCGGGGTCGCTGTAGGCGGCCGTGGCCAGCTTGCCGGTGCCCAGGTCGTACAGCTCCACATCGGCCTCCACCGGCTTGCCGTTGGTGATGTCGGTGACCACGCCGCGGATGTAGGTGACGGGCTCGGGCCGGGCCTCGGGGTAGAGCTCGAAGCTGTAAAGGTCGAGCCCGCCCGACCCGCCGGCACGGTCGCTGGCGAAATAGGCGATGCGCCCGTCCGCGCTCACCAGCAGGCTGTTCTCATCACCCCCGCTGTTGATGGGCCAGCCCAGGTTCAACGCCGGGCCCCACACGCCGTCGTCGCCCATGCGGCTCACGAAGATGTCCAGCCCGCCGAAGGCCGGATGGCCGTTGCTGCTGAAGTAGAGCGTGCGCCCGTCCGGGTGGATCTGCACGCTTTCCTCCTGGAACGGCGTGTTGATCTGCGGCCCCAGCTTCTCGGGCGGGCCGAAGCTGCCGTCCTCCTGCAGGCGGGTCACGAAGATGTCCATGCTCTGGATGCCGTCGCGGGCCTGCGTGCCGCGGACGTAGTACAGCGTGCGGCCGTCGCTGCCCAGGCTGGGCTGGCTCTCCCAATGGCGCGAGTTCACCGGCGGGCCCAGGTTCTCGGGCGGGCTCCAACGGTTGCCGATGCGCCGGCTGATGAAGAGGTCGCAGCTGCCCAGGCCCTTGCGGCCCGCACCATAGTCGCCGTCGATGCCGGCGCAGGCCGTGAAGATGATGAAGCGGCCGTCGGGGGACAAGGTCCCGGCGCCTTCGTTGGCCGGGGTCACCACGCCGGAGACCGGCCGGGCCGTGGTCCAGGCCCCCTGCTCGTCGCGCGTGCTCACATAGAAATCCTCCTGGTGGCCCCAGGGCGAGGCGCCATCGGGCAGGTCGCGGGTGAACAGCAGCGTGCGGTCGTCGGCGGTGATGCAGGGATAGTATTCGGGGTCGGGGGAATTGACGGCGGGACCGAGGTTCACGGGCTCGAAGGGCACCGGCTGCCGGATGGCCTTGGCCGCGAAAGCGCAGTTGTCCAGACCCAGCTTGGCGCGCTGCCGCCGCACGGGCTCGTCCTCCATCTCCAGGAAGCTCTTGTAATGCGCTTCGGCCGCCACGAAGTCCTGGTTGCGGAACTCGATGTCCGCCAGGTGCAGATGGGCCATGGGGAAGAACCGGGGGGCGATGCCGATGGCCTCGCGGTACCATTGCATGGCCGCGGGGTCGTCGCCCTTCATGGCGTACAGCTCGGCCAGGGCGTAGCGCGGCTCCACGAAACGCTCGTCGAAGGCCGCGGCCTTCTTGAGGCTCCCCTCCGCAGCGTCCCACTTGCGCGCGTGCATGGCGTCCAACCCGTCCTCGTAGAGCTTGATGGCCTTGCTCTCCTTGGTGGTGTAGCCTCCGGGGGGCTGGGCGTGCATGCGCTGCGGCGCCTGGAGCGGGAACAGCAGGAGCAACGCGGCGCGCAGGCCCCACACGGCCCACCCGGTGCGGAGGGCCCGCGTACAGGCGAACAGCAGCGACCGCTCGGGCGGGGGCAGGACGGATGGGCTCACGGTATGTTCAGGGTTTTGTGGGTCTGCAGGGAGATGCGCCAGCGGGGCTCGGCCATGACCTTGGCCACGATCAACGGCATCACCGCGTCGCGGCGGTCCCATTCCGGCTGCAACAGGCACGCGCAGTCCGGCCGCACCAGGGCGGCGTGTCCATCGGCCCACACGAGGTCGTGGCGGTTGACGACGATGACCTTCAGCTCGTCGGCGTGCAGGTGAAAGCCGGGCACGGGGTCCTTGAACTTCTTCGGGCTGAAGCACACATGATGCCAATCGCCGCTCAGGGGGGCGGTGCCCGAGGTCTCCAGGTGGGTGCGGAAGCCAGCGGCGCGCAGCGCGTCGGTGAGGGGACGCAGGTCGTGCAGCAAGGGTTCGCCCCCGGTGACCACGGCGATGCGGGCCGGGTGGGTGAGCGCCTCCGCCACCAGGGCTTCCACCGACCGGTGCGGATGGGCCGCCATGTCCCAGCTCGCCTTCACATCGCACCAGGAGCATCCCACGTCGCAGCCGCCCAGCCGGATGAAGTGGGCCGCCTGCCCGGTGAAGAGCCCCTCGCCCTGCACGGTGGGGAAGGCCTCCATCACCGGGTAGGTGACGGTCGTGGCGGGGCGCGGCCCGGTGGTGGGGAGGGCGTTCACGGACGGGCAAAAAAAGCCCACACAGGACCGAAGTTCAAAGAACCCATGGATCACATGAGCGGGTCGGACAGAAAGGGGTCGGTAATCCGCGGTGTGCCCGGGGGCATCATCCCCCGAAAGGGATGCGCGGCCCGCCCTTGCCCTTTGGATCTTCCGACCCTGAGCAAATAATGTTGGTTCTGAGACTATAGGCCTGTGTGGGCTGGTCGTTGATCAGCACACGGCTGAGAAAGAACGTTCCGTCGGTACGAATGTACGGGCCCCTCCCCCCTTTTGCAAGGCCCGGTTGAAAAGTCGCCCGCCCCGCGCCGGCCGCGGCTCACTCGCCCTTCTGCCCCACGAAGTGGTCCTCCTTGTCCTCGAAGAGGATGTTGAAGGTGGTGAGGCTGCCGTAACAGCGCGTGATGTACTGCTGCAGTTCCACCTTGTCGGTGTCGTTGAGCGCGGGATGCGCATTGATCTTCTGCTCCAGCACGCGGAAGCGGTCGCGGATCATGACGATCTTGTGGAAGAAGTCGTCGATGGGCACTTCCTTGCTCTTGAGGGCGGGGTCCTTGGGGCGCAGTTCGAGCACGCCACCGGTGTAGCGCCGCGCCAGTTCCACCGGCCGTTGCGGCAGCTGCAGCTCCTCGAGCACGGCGCGCAGGGCGTCCTTCACGTGGTCGATGTCCAGGGGCTCTGGGCCCACCTCCACGCCCGGGGCGATGGTCACCAGCCCGGCGAAGCTGCGGCTGATGGGCTGTTCACCGTGTTCGCGGAAGAAGACGTGCACGGTGCGCGGATCGATGTCGTAAACAACGCCCACGCCCAGCGTGGGATGGTTGACGCGTGCGCCGATGCTGATGTCGTGCAGTTCCATGCTCGTGGTCGCGGTTGCGGGCGCAAGGTAGAACGCCCGGTGCGGCGTCGCGCGGCCGGTGCGCTACCGCAGCAGGCGCAGCACCGGGTAGCGGCGGTGGGCCGGTTCCATGTACGGCGAGCGCCGGAACACGAAGGCCAGCTGCGCCCAAGCGTCGGCGGCGAAGGCGGGGTCGGCCGCACGCCGCGCCTCCAACGCGGCACGCAGCGCCGGGTCCTTCGCCAGCAGGTCCGCGGCCACGTCCTCGAACACGTAGTCGGTGAACCACTCCTTCTGCTGCAGGATGGCATCGAAGAAGCCCCAGGCGAAGTAGCTGTCCGGCGCGTCGGGCTCCAGGACCTCCAGGAGGAACCGGTCGTACGGCGTGCCCATGGGGATGAGCAGGTCGCCGGCGCGGGCCTGCACCGCCTCGATGCCGGTGGTGAAGCGGATGTCGCGGTGCAGGTAGTGGCCTTCGTAGGGTTCGGGCACCGTGCGCAGGTCGGTGATGCGGTACACCTCGGCGCGCAGCACCGTGTCGTGCGCGAGGCGGGTGAACGGCACGCCCACCATGGCCAGCCGATGGCCCACCTCGCGCCAGGCCTGGGGCAGCAGGTAGGCGGCGGGTTTCGCACGCACGGGGCCGGGCACGTACGTGTCGTACCAGGGCACGGAGCTGTCCACCGGCCGGCCGCGGTCGTAGCGCACGCGGGGCAGCCCGCTCACCCGGCTGGGCTCCAGCACCGCCGCGTATCCCTTCCAGGGCAGGCGCTCCACCCGCGTGCTGTCCAGCCGCCAGTGCAGGGGGAAGCCCCCGGCCGCGGCCGTGTTGCGGGCGGCCTCGGCACGGGCCCGGCGCAGCCCGCCCCCGTGCTCGTCCAGCACGGCCAGCACGCCCAGCATCAGCTGCATGGTGCCGTTCACGCGGTCGGCGTAGGGCTTCAGCATGTGGCTCTCGGCCATCAGGCCCACCGTGTTGAACAGCGCCGCATGGCCCGTGGTGTAGCGCGGCCCGTCGAAGAAGGCGGTGAGCCCGCTGTCCGGCACAGGACCCAAGGTCTCGAAGTACGGGCACATGGGCACGTCCCGGGCTTCCATCCAGCGCTGCACACCGGGCACCAGCAGGCTGTCCATGAAATGGGCCACGCCGGGGTCGAGCTTCTCCCGCCGCGTGGTGAGCAGCTCCATCACGTAGCGGTGGTCGGCGCCGTCGCTCACGTGCGTGTCGATGAACACATCGGGGTCCCAGCGCCGCAGGGCCTGCACCAGGGCCTGGGTGTTGCGCGCATCGGCCTTCACCAGGTCGCGGTTCAGGTCCAGGTTGCGCGCGTTGGCCCGCTGGCCGAAGACCGCCGGTCCGTTCTGGTCCACGCGGGAAAGGGTGTCGCGCCGCAGCGCGCCGCTCACGTTGTAGATGGGCACGATGCAGACGGCGGTGTTCGCCGTGAGGCCCATCAGCTGGTCGCTGTCCAGCAACGCCTGCGCCAGCAGCAGGCTGGCATCGATGCCGTCGGGCTCGCCGGGATGGATGCCGTTGAGGATGAAGAGCACGTTGCGCCCCCGCGCACGGATGCTGTCCGGCGTGAAGGGGCCGCCGTCGCTCACCACGAACAGGTGCAGGGGCTGGCCGCCATCGTCGCGCCCCATCTCCAGCAACCGCGCCGAGCGGCGGCCCTCGGCCAGGGCGCGGTACCGGTCGATCACCTGTTCCCAGGTGGGCGTGCTGTCCCCCTGGAAGGTCCACGCCTGGGCCGGGGCGGCGTGGCGGCCTGCGGCGAGCTGCGCGGCGCAGCACCAGGCGGTGAACGCGGCGCGTTGGGTCCTGCGGCGGAAGGTGGCGGGCATGGGCTCCGGCGCCCCGCGACACGCATGGGCGGGCACCGGCGGCCGAAGGTAGGCTCCGGCCCAGGCCCCGGCTCAGGCTTCGGGCCCGGCGGTGGTGAAGGTGGCGTGCTCCACCGCAGGCTCCGGTGCGGGTGCCTCCTGCTCCACCACTGCGGGCGGGGGCTCCGGCGCCTGGGCGAACAACTGCTCCTCGTCGGTGAGCTGCAGCAACAGCGTAAGGGTCATCACAGGCCACATGATCGGCGAACGGGTGTTGGTGGGTCGTCCAAGAGCCCTGGGGTCCGTTGCGCGCACGGCCCGAGCCTCGGCCATGCGGGGGCAAAGATGACAGACGGGGCGACCCTTTGTCAAGACGAATGACCTGTTTTCATCGACGAACACGGTTCGCTTTCGACGAACGTCGGGCGTTCGCTTCGCATCTTCGCACCCATGCTCCGGGCGGTGTTGGTGATGGCGTTGTGGTGCAGTGCGGTGATGGGCGGGGCCCAGACCTGGCACGGGCCGCGCCTGGGCATCGGCATGGCCACGGTGAACGCCGGTCAGTTCCTGGCGTGGACGGGCCTGCCCAAGTTCGGTCCCATCGGCGGCTACAGCTTCGACTTCAAGATGAACGGGCAGGTGAGCCTGATGGTGGAGCCGATGTACGTGGCCAAGGGCAGCGTGGTGCAGGCCGCACAGTACCGGCAGACCACCCGCACCACCCTGCATTACGTGGAGCTGCCCTTCGTGCTCAAGGTGTCGGTGAACAAGAACCCGCAGGGCCTCTTCCTGGGCGGCGGCCTGGTGCCGGGCTACCTGCTCAGCGGGCGCGAACAGGTGACGCAGGACGGGCAGGAGCTGATCGACCGCGGCATCAACACCGAGAACATCCGGCGCACGCAGTTCAGCATCTGCCTGGGGCTGGGCTGGGAGAAAGGTCCCTTCGAGCTCGAGGTGCGCGGCACCAACAGCATCACGCCGTTCGACACGGTGGTGCGGCGCCAGAACCTGGTGATCGGCCTGCATGCCACCTTCCGCTTCCGCCCCAAGCCCAAGGCCGAGGAGCCCGAGGAGGATGAGGGACCACCAGATGAGGACTACTATGAGAAGGGCGGCGGGCGCCCATGAGCCCGGTCGTTCTTTCGGATACCTTGGCGCGATGCCCTTCACCACCGCCTCCTCCCCCGCGCGCGTCCCCTTCGCCGCCAACCCGCTCCTGAAGGCCCTTGCCGCCGGCTTCGTGCTGGTGTGGGCCTGGACCTTCATCGGCACCTCCGACCGCGCCAACTGGATCACCGAGAACGCGCTGACGATCCTCTTCGTGGGCGGCCTGGCCCTCACCCACCGCCGCTTCCGCTTCAGCGACCTGAGCTACATGCTGATGTTCGTGTACATCCTGCTGCACGTGTACGGCGCCATGTACACCTACGCGGAGAACCCGCTGGGCCATTGGCTGCAGGGCCTCTTCGGAAGCGCGCGCAACCACTACGACCGCATCGTGCACTTCAGCTTCGGCTTCCTGTTGGCCTACCCGATGCGCGACTATTTCAAGAACCATTTCCAGTGGCCGGCATGGGTGTGCTGGGTGCTGCCGGTGGAGATCACCATGAGCTTCAGCGCCGCCTACGAGCTGATCGAATGGGCCGTGGCCGATGTGTTCTTCCCGGCGCAGGGCCACGCCTACCTGGGCACGCAGGGCGACATTTGGGACGCCCAGAAGGACATGGCCCTGGCCTTCAGCGGGGCGGTGCTGGCCATGCTGCTGTGGAGCACGGCCAAGCGGATGATGCGGCGGTGAGCGGGGCTCACACCTTCGTCCGCACCTGGTCCCAGCGTTTCACCTGCCACACCACGGTGCCGGTGGCCAGGTGGTTGCCGCTGCGGTCGTGCAGCTCCACGGTGCTGCGGTGTTCCACGGCGGGCAGCTCCTGGAGCGGGCGCACCACCGCGTCGGCGATCGCTTCGGCGCCCGGCGCACAGCGCGCCACCGCGGCCTGCTTCGCCTGGTAGTGGTACTGCATGTGCAGGCTGCGCATGATCAGGCGGTACTGCCGGGGATCGAGCTGCTCCAGCACGCTCAGCCCGCTGCACATCTCGGCGGCCGTGGCCAGGCAGCAGGCGTGGATGCCCTTGATGTGGTTGCGGTTGATCCGCCAGTACGGGATGTACACGCTGATCCCGCCTTCCGGAAGCGGCACCACCTTGAAGCCGTGGGGCCGGTTGAAGGGGATCATCCATGGCAGCAAGGCATTGAGCTTCCAGCGCGTGAACGCGGACGTGCGGGCCTGGGCGAGGAGCGTGGGCAGGTGCATCGGACGGAAGATACGTGGATGTGTTCCCGGGTCAGTGTTCGCTCTCCGTCAGGATCCGTGCGATATCCGGAGGAAAATAGGCCGGTCCCTTCATCACCTTGCCATCGTCTCGGCGGATGGGCTGGCCATCGGCGCCGAGCTTGCTCATGTTACTGCGTTGGATCTCGCGGAACACCTCGTCGATCTTGTGCTCCAGCCCATGCTTGAGCAATGTGCCGCAGAGGATGTAGAGGATGTCGCCGAGGGCATCGGCCACCTCCACCAGATCGCCGCGCAGGGCCGCCTCCAGGTACTCCTCGTTCTCCTCGCGGATCAGCTTGTAGCGCAACAGGGCGTCGCGGTCTCCGATGGCCGCCGTGGGCGCCTCGGCATTCGGAATGCCGAAGGCATCGTGGAAGCTGCGCACATGGCCGATGGCCTCGGCGAGGGTGAGGGGAACGGAAGGGGTGCTCATGTGATCGAAGGTAGAGGCTCCGGCTGGACGGGTTCTTCACGAATGCGGAAACCACCCCGTGCCCCTCCTTGATGGGAGCAGCGAGCGATCGCTGCTCAGGAGGGGGCTTGAGCCGAGTGCTCATGCGCCCCAACGCCAAGGGCCGCCCCGCGGTCGCGAAGCGGCCCTCGGCAAGGATCCAGCACAAGCCTATCGCGCCACCTTCACCGCCTTCTTCACCACGAAGCTGTCGTTGAGGTACAGGGTGACGTGGTAGGTGCCGGGCGCGAGATCCGTGGTGATCCAGTTGTGGGTGTAGGCACCGGCCTCCCGCACGGCCTCCTCCAGCACCTCCAACCGCTTGCCACTGGCATCGCTCACCTCCACCCGCGTGCGGCCCGCCGTGGCCAGTGTGTAACGCAGCTGCGTGTGGTCCGCCACCGGGTTGGGCACGATGAACAGGTCGGTGCGCAGGGCCTCACCTGCACCTGCGCCCGGGATCGAACCTCGCTGTTCGGACCCACTGCGGTCTGCGCAGCAGCTCGCCAGGTCTTGCTGCACGGCCGCCAGCTGATCCTGCAGGGTTGTGATGGTGGCTTGCTGCTCTTGAAACGCCGCCATCAGGTATGGAATGAAACCCGTATAGCTGACCGCCTTCAGGTCCTTACCCGGATGGAGCACGTTACCAGCTTGATCATAAGCTGCAGGCTGATGAACATCACGGACCATCTGCGGCATAAGCGCCTCCAGTTCGGGTGCCATCACACCCAGCTGAGTACCGGTGGGCAGGTTCATCTGCGGGCATGCGCTCGGATCGAACTCGTATGTGTACAGCGGGATCGCGTTCATCAGATCGACGGCCGTCTGCCTATCCGCTGGCTGAATGTTGGTCTTCAAGGAAGGGTCTGAGGTGGAGAAAATGTTCGAGGTCGTACTGAACTGGGTTCCGTTCACGAAGAGTGCCCATGCTGTGCTCCCTCCACTCGCCATGGTATATAACCCGTAATTGTTCGCCGAGTTGCTGTTCGTCCACGCATCGAAATAGCCACCATAGTTATTGGTGACACTACTTCCGTAGTTCCACATCCTTGAGTGCACGCCGAAGTTGTTCGTGGTCGTCCCGGCGACCGAGCACGCGGCGCGGAGCGAGATGTTGTCCGTCACCGTACTGCCGGAGGCCACGTTGGTAAGACCTTCCACCCCGATGTTCAGATCGAACGAACTGGCGTTGGTCAGCTCGCCCCAGAAACGACCACCCGTGTTGACCTCCGCACCGTTGTAGCATCGCGCTTGCACACCATAGTGCTCCAGCCCTGTGCCATCGGTGTAGAAGCCGCCACCGATCTTACTGTCCGCCCCTCCGTCAGCATCGGCACGGATCACCGTCATCCCGGCCCCGCTTGCAGGGTCGAACTCCACGCTCAATTTCGCTGATGGCGCATTGGTCCCGATCCCCACGAACTCCTCCTCATCCGGGCAGTCCGGGTCCGCCGCACCCACCGCCGTCCACACGTGGTTGGGGTTCGGATTGGCGCCCATGGTCCATTCGCAATTGTCGGGCGGCGCGGGCAGGCTGCTGACATCCCGCCAATGCAAACGTCCATCCGCATCGGTCACCACCAGGCGGTCCAGCTGATCGTCCTCGTAATCGGGCACCAGCCTGCGGATGCGGATCGTTTGATCCAGGATGTCCAGCCGCTCGCTGGGCTCTGGATCCGGCGAGATCCCTGGTTGGGCGAAATTGCCGATGCCCACGAAGCCCTGGTTCTGGTTCACCGGGTACATGCGCATGAACTCCAGGCCCTCCTGGCTGCGCGAACCCTGGGTCGCGCCCGTGTTGTCCGTGGTGAAGATGAACCGCAGCCGGTCCGGTCCGAAGGGGCTCTTCTCGGCGTTATCGCTCCAGTGGATCACCAGGTCCGTGCTGTCGTGCCCGTAGTAACGCTGGCCGATGTACGCGTGGTCGTGGTTGCCCGTCAGGGTCATCCCGTTCTTCATCCAACTGCGGTAGCCCCACGGCTGGTTGTAGTGGTTCTGGCCCTCGCTATTGGGATCCAGGTCGGCCAGATGCAGCCGCGAGAACGGCCCATACCCGTTCGTGGCGAAGAACCCGGGCGTGCCGCTCAGGCCCAGGTATCCATCCTGCTGCACATTGATGGTTCCACCGCCCAGCAACGGCAAGGTGCCCGTCCGCGTGTGGTACAGCTGCATCCGCTGGATGCTGTCCGTCCACCATTGGATCGGCTGGTTGCCGTTGTGCCGCACCATCAGCGGCACCGTGGTGGTGTTGTCCCAGCCGACATAATCAGAACCGGGGGTGGTTGGGGTATTCCCGAGCACGCTCGTTTGTGCATGCGCTGCTCCAAGCGTAAGCATACATGCGGCCAGTACGATCGGCCGCTTTCTCATCTTGGTCTTCATGGTCGTTCGATTTTCGAGGTTGACTTTTCCCGAACGACCGGATCAATGCTCCTTGATCAACACGAACTTGAACGAACGATACACTCCTTGGTGCTCCATGCGCAGCACATAACTTCCCCTTGCCCATGCTCCCACATCCAGCCGCCATGAACTGCTTTGGGTCTTCCCTGCCCACACCTTCCTGCCAAATGCGTCGAACACCACGGCATCCATCCTGGCAGGTAATGTGCTCATCAGCACTTCGCTCGTTGCCGGGTTGGGCCAAAGACGCACTCCATCCAAGGCACCGTCCGGAACGCCAAGCGCAAGTGGGCACCCATTCGGTTTGGGCGATACGCACACATTGTCGATCAGCGTCATCGCCTTCGCGTACTGGATGGAATAGCCAAGGTGCATCGTATCCGTCAGCGCATCGCTGAAATGGTTCCCGACCATCACGTAGCTATAGGCGCTGTCCGCCACGAAACTGCCAGTCACCAGCGTCCAGCCCACCGTGTCGGCGATGATCCAAGGATGGTAAACATGCGCGAAGTTGCCTGGCGAAGGCACGGGATCGTTCAACACCCACTGGCGTTGTTGCGTGGTGAAGAGCATCCCAATGTGGCTGGTTGCCACCCACATCTGAGGATGGAGTTCATAGCCACCCCACGCCGCGTTCGCGTAGAAGCTGGCGTAGTACGTCTGGCCCTGAACCAGTGGCTCCGTCAACTCGACCATGAAGTACTCCCTGCCTTCGACATTCTGATGGTAGGTGACCACGCCTGCGTAGCATTCTCCTTCCTGCGGATACTGGAATGCTCCGAGATTGAGCGGCACCCCATTGAATGAGCCGTATGGCAAACAACTCATCATGTGGTCCGGCGTCCACCCAGCAGAAAACCAACCCAAAGGGCCCGTCTCCGGATAGTACACATCGTTCACCACGCGGCAGGTGTCGTACTCCTCAAAGGACGGGTTGGGCACCAGGTTCTGCGCTTCGCAGCGCGGAGGAGCAATGAACAACAAGCAGCCCAACAGCAAGCTGGCGCCTCTGCCGGGCCATCTGTCGTTCATCGCGTGAGGAAGCATCGTTCGTCTCTGGGTCTTGGCCCAGAGCAGGTCTTGTTCGTTGTCGGTGAAGCGCCGGGCACCACGCTGTGGTGGCCTTGTTCCCCGGTGCATCGGTCCGGTCACCGCTGGTCGCAGTACCCCCCAGCGTTGCGGCCCCGCTGGTGTACCCCGCCATACCCCTGACGGGTGGGCCCATTGTCAAGACCGCCGATCTGCGGCCGGTGCTGCCTACATGGCCATGGGGCACCTTACCTTCGCGCTGCTCTGTTTCGTTTACCTATACCAGTGGGTTGAGTGGGACATGAGCGACCAGGGCCCTCGGTGTTCATAGCGCCGGGGGCTTCTTCGTGGGGGCAGGGGAAGTCCCGCCTACCTTCATTGATCCATTTTGTGTCGGCCGCCAGCCGCCAGCCTCCAGCCTCCAGCCGCCAGCCTCCAGCCTCCAGCCTCAGGCCACTAGCTTCCGGCCGCAAGCCGCCAACCACACCCGTGCAGCCCGCCATGCGGTCTGCGACGATGCTGGTTGGCAAGGCTCGATGCATGGCGGAACCAATGTAATTCAAGATCGACGCATAAATGCATGCTGTTGAAAATTTGCGGTTCTGAACTGTGCTAGCTTTACTAGCAGAATGGCCATGACCAGCAAGGTCTACGTTCACCAAGTCCCACAGACCCCTGTGATCGCGGTTCGCTGAATTTCGGAATGATACGCAGGAGAGCGTTCGTGGATCAGGGGGATCGCCACGCATCCCTTCGGGCTGCTCGCGATGACGGCGAGGGAAGGAGATCGCTGCTCACGAGGGGGCTTGACCCGTGAACAACCCTCCTGGCGTGGAACGTTGCGCAGCTTCCCAACTCGTCTTCGCGAGACGGGCTTTGGCGCCGAAGCGATCTCCCTGGAAGTGCGCCGATCATTGGCCCGGGCGATCGCCACGCCGGCCCTCCGGGACCGGATCGCGAGGACGGTCAGGGATGGATTACCCACATCCAATCGGGATGCTCGCGAGGACGTTGGGGAAGGAGACCGCCACGGCGCTCCACACACCACCTTCATCAGCGCATCGCAGAGGCGGGCTGGTGTGGATCATCGCGCTTGGCAGCATCCGCCTTCACGATTCCACTTGACGCGTCCGGAGGCTGTCTGGCCAGGCCCGGGATCCCGGGCCGAACGGTTAACACTCTTTAACTGCCGGTCGTCCCTGATGCCCAAGGGCTCCGGTGAATTTTGCGGCACACCTTTGCGGCCCACGCCATGGACACCCTCAGCACCTCCCCCGCTCCGGTCACGGCCGAGAGCATCCGCCAGTTGAACGACCGCATCCAGCACGCCAGCGCTTTCGTGGACCTGGTGGAGCGCGAAATGGAGAAGGTGATCGTGGGCCAGAAGGACATGGTGCAGAAGCTGCTGGTGGCGCTGCTGGCCGACGGGCACATCCTGCTGGAAGGCGTGCCCGGCCTGGCGAAGACGCTGGCCATCAAATCCCTCGCCCGCACCATCGACGTGGGCTTCAGCCGCATCCAGTTCACCCCGGACCTGCTGCCGGCCGACCTCATCGGCACCCTGATCTACAGCCAGAAGAACGAGGAGTTCAGCGTGAAGAAGGGTCCGATCTTCAGCAACTTCATCCTGGCCGACGAGATCAACCGCGCGCCGGCCAAGGTGCAGAGCGCCCTGCTGGAGGCGATGCAGGAAAGGCAGGTCACCATCGGCCAGCAGACCTTCACACTGCCGGAGCCCTTCCTGGTGCTGGCCACCATGAACCCGATCGAACAGGAAGGCACCTATCCCCTGCCGGAGGCGCAGACCGACCGCTTCATGCTGAAGGTGGTGCTGGACTACCCGCACAAGGAGGAGGAGAAGCTGATCATCCGCCAGAACGTGCGGCCCGGCGCGCAGCCCGAACTGCACAAGGTGGTGCGGCCCGACGAGATCCTCACCGCCCGCCAGCTGGTGCGCGAGGTGTACATGGACGAGAAGATCGAGCAATACATCGTGGACATCGTGCACGCCACGCGCAAGCCCGACCAGCACAAGTTGAGCGACCTGGTGAGCCTGATCGGCTTTGGTGCCAGCCCGCGCGCCAGCATCTACATGGCCCTCGCCGCCAAGGCCCTGGCCTTCACCAAGCGCCGCGGCTATGTGATCCCCGAGGACGTGCGCGCCGTGTGCCCCGATGTGCTGCGCCATCGCGTGGGGCTCACCTACGAGGCCGAGGCCGAGAACATCACCGTCGGCGAGCTCATCGACCGCGTGCTGAACACCGTGGAGGTCCCCTGAGCCGCAGGAGCAGGGGCAGGTGCAGGACGCAAAGCCCCTGCCCCTGCCCCTGCTCCTGCCCCTGAGCCATGAACACCGCCCGACACACCAAGGAGCTCCTGAAGAAGGTGCGGCTGATCGAGCTGAAGACACGCGGCTTGACCGACCACATCTTCAGCGGCGAGTACCACAGCGCCTTCAAGGGGCGGGGAATGGCCTTCAGCGAGGTGCGCGAGTACATGCCGGGCGACGAGGTGCGCACGATCGATTGGAACGTCACCGCGCGCCTGGACCATCCGTTCGTGAAGGTGTTCGAGGAGGAGCGTGAGCTGACGGTGATGCTGGTGGCCGATGTGAGCGGTTCGGCCGACTTCGGCAGCACCGGGCGCACCAAGCGCGAGCTGATCACCGAGGTGTGCGCCACGCTGGCCTTCAGCGCGATCAAGAACAACGACAAGGTGGGCCTCATCCTCTTCAGCGGCACGGTGGAGCGCTACATCCCGCCCAAGAAGGGCCGAAGCCACATCCTGCGGCTGGTGCGCGAGCTGATCGAGTTCACCCCGCAGCAGCGGGGCACCGACATCGCAGGCGCCTTGCGCTTCCTCAACAGCGTGATCAAGAAGCGCAGCATCGCCTTCCTGATCAGCGACCTGATGGGCAGCGGCTACGAGGATGCGCTGAAGATCGCCGACCGTCGCCACGACCTGGTGGTGCTGCGCACGGCCGACCCGCGCGAGGGCGAACTGCCCGACCTTGGCCTGGTGCTGGTGCAGGACCCCGAGACCGGTGAGCGCCACTGGGTCGACACCGGCAGTGCCCGTGTACGCAAGGCCTACCGCACCGAGGCGCTGAAACATGCCGCCCGCACCCGCGATCTGCTGCGCCGCTCCGGCATCGACCACGCCGTGATCGGCACGCGGGAGGGCTACGTGCGCCCCCTGATGGACGTCTTCCGCCAACGCGAACGCGCATGAGAGGCCCGGTCACCCTGCTGCTCCTCGCCGCGCTGCACGCGGCCTCCGCACAGGCCCCCGCGGTGCGCGCCACCCTGGACAGCAGCGTGATCCGCATCGGCGAACAGGTGGTGATCGACCTCGAAGCCTACTACCGCACCGGCCGCGACGGCGCCCCCGCCGTGGCATGGCCCGCCATCGGCGACACCCTGACCCGGCAGGTGGAAGTGGTGTGGGACAGCGGGGTGGACACCGCCCGCGCCGACGAGGCCGACCCCACCCTGCTGGTGCAGCGCCGTCACCTCACCATCACCGCCTGGGACAGCGGGTTCCTGGCCATCCCGCCCTTCCGCTTCCGCATCGGCACCGACACGCTGGAGACCGCGCCCCTGCTGCTGGAAGTGCGCACCGTGGCCGTGGACACCACGCAGGCTTTCCGCGACATCAAGGGCGTGTACGAGGTGCGGCCCTCGCTGCTGGCGTGGTTGGAAGCGCACTGGCCGTGGCTCGTGGGCCTGTGGGCCGCCTGCGGCCTGCTCGGCGGCCTCATCGCATGGATCCAGCGCAGGCGTCGCGGACGCACCGCGCACGCACCGACCGCACCGGCGCTGCCGCTGCACGAGGCCATGCTCGCACGGCTGGATGCCTTGGAGCACCGGCGCCTATGGCAGCAGGGCGAGGTGAAGGCCCACCACAGCGCCCTCACCGACATCCTGCGCGGCTACGTGGAGGCCCGCCTGGGCGTGCCGGCCCTGGAGCGCACCACCGACGAGCTGATGCAGGCGTTGCGCGTCACCGCCCTGCCCGCCGCACAGCGCGAGCAGCTGGCCAACCTGCTGCGCCTGGCCGACCTGGTGAAGTTCGCCAAGCTGAACCCTGCGCCCGCGGAGAACGAGGCCACCATCCCCGGGGCGCGCCGCTTCATCCTGGACAGCACGGCCGTGCTCTCCCCCACCCCCGATGCAGCCCATGCGGAAGCCCGGTGACCTGAACAGCGGCCTGGTGTGGAGCCTGCTGGCCATGGCCGGCGCGGCGGCGGGCATGTACGCGATGCTCCGTCGTTTCGAGCCCGCCAGGCCCGAACTGCGGTGGCTGCTGCTGCTGCTGCCGGTGTTGGCGGCCGTGCACCTGTGGCGCCGCAACGCCCAGCGGGCCAGCCTCACCCTCAGCACCACCCAGGCCTTCCGGACCCTGCCCACCGGATGGGCCGTACCCCTGCGCCACCTGCCCTTCGCGGCCTCGCTCCTGGGCCTGGGCCTGCTGCTCACGGCCCTCACCCGCCCGCAGAGCAGCGATGCGTGGCAGGACGTGGAGACCGAGGGCATCGACATCGTGATGGCCGTGGACATCTCGGCCAGCATGCTGGCCCGCGACCTGAAGCCCGACCGCCTGGAGGCCGCCAAGCGCGTGGCCGCCGATTTCATCGACGCACGCCCCAACGACCGCATCGGCCTGGTGGTGTACGAGGGCGAGGCCTTCACCCAGTGCCCCCTCACCACCGACCACGACGTGCTGAAGGAGCTCTTCAAGCAGGCGCGCTCGGGCCTGATCGACGGCGGCACCGCCGTGGGCATGGGGCTGGCGACGGCCGTGAACCGGCTGCGGGAGAGCCAGGCCCGCAGCCGTGTGGTGATCCTGCTCACCGACGGGGTGAACAACGCCGGCACCGTGCAACCCGAGGACGCCGCCCGCATCGCCGCCGAGCTGGGCGTGCGCGTGTACACCATCGGCGTGGGCACCCACGGCAAGGCCCTCAGCCCGGTGGCCATCTACCCCAACGGCCAGTACAAGTACGACCTGGTGGACGTGGAGATCGACGACAAGATGCTGGAACGCGTGGCCACCCTCACCGGCGGCCGCTATTTCCGCGCCACGGACAACAAGGCCCTGGCCCGCATCTACGGCGAGATCGACAGCTTGGAGAAGACCCGCATCAAGGTGACCGAGCACAGCCGTCGCAACGAGGAGTACTTCCCCTTCGCCCTGGCCGGCGCCTGCCTGATGCTGCTCGCCTTCGTCACGGACCGCCACCTGTTGCGCAGCACACCATGAACCGCCCTCGTCTCTGGCCCGCCCTGCTGACGGTGCTCCTGCTGGAGTTGCTGGTGGCCGGCGTGCTGGCCCTGCTGTGGTTCACGCTGCTGCGGGGGGAGCCGTCGTTCCGCTTCGGCCGGCCGCAGATGCTCTGGGGCCTCGCCGCCGGCCCGGTGCTGGCGGTGCTGTTCGCCGCGGACCTCTGGCGGCGGCGGCGTGCCCTGCGGCGGTTCGCCGAGGCCCCCACGTTGCACCGCATGGTGCCCGGGATCAGCTTCGGCCACGCCACCGTGCGCTTCCTGGCCTTCCGCCACGGCATCGGGCTGGTGGCCCTGGCCCTGGCCGCCCCGCAGTTCGGCACCCGCCTGGAGGAGGTGCGTGCCAAGGGCGTGGACGTGATGGTGGCCCTGGACGTGAGCAACAGCATGCTGTGCGAGGACCTGCGCCCCGACCGCATGGAGGCCGCGCGGCGTGCCCTGAGCCAGCTGGTGGACCGCCTGCGCGGCGACCGGATCGGCATCGTGGTCTTCGCCGGCGAGGCCTTCGTGCAGCTGCCCCTCACGGCCGACAAGAGCGCCGCCAAGCTCTTCCTCGCCACCCTGGGGCCGGAGCTCGTGCCCACGCAGGGCACCGCCATCGGCGCCGCCATCGACCTGGCCCGCAAGGGCTTCGGCGATGGGGAGGGCGGCAGCCGCACCATCATCGTCATCACCGACGGCGAGAACCACGAGGACGACGCGCAGGGCGCCGCGCGTGGCGCTGCCGAGGTCGGCATCACCGTGCACACCATCGGCATGGGCACCCCGCAGGGCGGTCCGCTGCCCATCCGGCGGCGCGGCCAGCTCACCGGCTTCCGCAAGGACAAGGACGGCAACACGGTGGTGAGCCGCCTTAACGAGCCCATGCTGAAGGCCATTGCCGCCGAGGGCAAGGGGGCCTACGTGCGCGCCACCAGCGCCTCGGCCGGCATCACCGAGCTCGTGGACGAACTTCGCACCATGGACCAGCGCGACATCGGCACCTACCGCTTCGCCGGCCACGAGGACCGCTTCCAGGTACCGCTGGCGGCGGGATGCCTGCTGCTGGTGCTCGGCATGCTGTGGCCCGAACGCCGCCGTGTGCGCCACGCCCCCCATCCACCACGGCCATGATCGCACGCACCCTCCCCCTTCTGCTGGCCACGATGGCGGTCTCCGGCATGCAGGCCCAGGACCACAAGGCCGACGCCGCCTTGAGCGAGGGCAACGCCCTTTACCGCCGGGGCGATCATGCCGGTGCCGCCGACGCCTACCGCCGTGCGGGCACCCTCGCACCCGCCGATCTGCGGCCCTCCTTCAACCTGGGCGACGCCCTCTACCGGCAGAACGACGCCGCCGGCGCGCAACAACAGTTCGAACAAAGCGTCAAAGCGGCGAAGGACCCCGCCGATCAGGCCCGCGCCTACCACAACCTGGGCAACAGCTTCCTGGCCCAGCAAAAACCCGAACAGGCCGTCGAGGCCTATCGCCAGGCCCTGCGTCGCGACCCCAGCGACGAGGACACCCGCTACAACCTGGCCTATGCCCAAAGCCTGTTGAAGAAGCAGCAACAGCAGCAGAACAAGGACCAGCAGCAGAAGAAGGAGGATCAGCAGAAGCAGGATCAGCAGGACCAGCAACAACAGCAGAACAAGGACCAGCAGCAGGACCAGCAACAGAAGCAGCAGCAGGAACAAAAGCAGGAGCAACAACAACAGCAGGGGCAGCAACAGGGACAGGAGCAGGCGCAACAGCCGCAGGGCATGAGCCGCGAGGAGGCCGAACGCCTGCTGGACGCCCTGGACCGGCAGGAGCGCGATGTCCAGGACAAGGTGCGGCGCAAGATGCGTGTGCCGGTGCGTGTGCCCGTCGAAAAGGACTGGTGATGATGCGAAGCACCCTTATCCTCCTGATCACCGCGCTGGTGCTGCCCTTGGGCTTGGCGGCCCAGGAGATCGGCTTCGAGGCGCGTGTGGACCGCAACACCTTCGAGGTGGGTTCCTCGATCCGGCTCACCGTCACGCTCACCAACGCGAAGGCCGGCTTCGCCGAGCCCGACCTGGGCGGGCTGACGGTGGTGCAGGGGCCGTTCGAGAGCAGCAGCTTCAACTACATCAACGGGCGGATGAGCAGCTCCGTGAGCCGCACGTACGTGCTCACCGCCACCCGGCCGGGCACCTACACCATCGGCCCCGCCACGGCCCAGGTGGGCGGTGGCACCCTGCGGACGCAGCCCATCACCGTGAAGGTCGAAAAGGGCTCGGGCACCACCAGCGACCGCCTGCTTAACGAAGGCCAGCAGCGCGACCGCGACCTGTTCGTCACCATCAGCCTCAGCAAGGACAAGGTCCATGTGGGCGAGCAGGTCGTGGCCACGTACACCCTGTTCTCGCGCTATCCCAACCTGGAGCTGAGCAAGTACGACCTGCCCGCACTGAACGGCTTCTGGGCCGAGGAGATCGACCAGGGCGAGACCACTTGGGAGGACCGTACCACCACCGTGAACGGTCTGCAATACCGCGTGGCCGTGCTCAAGAAGCAATTGCTGTTCCCCCAGCGCTCCGGCAAGCTGCGTATCGAGCCGCTCCGCATCACCTGCATCGTCAACCGGTCCTTCTTCAACCGCGGCAGCCAGGTGGAAGCACTGAGCAACGCCACCGAGGTGCAGGTGCTGCCGCTGCCGCCCAACGCGCCCCCGGGCGCCGAAGGCACCGTGGGCACCTACACCTTCACCGGGAGCCTGGACCGCGACCGGCTCCGCGCCGATGAGGCGATGGAGCTCACCCTCACCGTGGCCGGCACGGGCAACCTGAAGCTGATCGAGGAACCTGCGCTGGACCTGCCCCCGGACGTGGAGCGGTACGATCCGAAGGTCAACGACCGCATCACCGTGAGCGGCGGTGGCATGAGCGGAAGCCGCAGTTTCCAATACCTGCTGATCCCCCGGCACGCGGGCGAGCTGGTGCTGGGGCCCTTCACCCTCTCCTTCTACGATCCCGAGGCCGACGGCTATCGCACCGTGCAGGCCGGCCCGTTCACCGTGCAGGTGGAACCGGGCACCGGCGGCGGGCAGGCCCAGCTCATGCGCCCCAGCAAGGCCGATGTGGAGGTGCTGGACACCGATATCCGTTTCCTGCGCACCGGCGACCTGGGGCTGCGGCCGGCCGGTCACCACCTGCTGGGCTCCTGGGCCTGGTGGAGCGGCATGGCCGCCCCGGTGCTGGCCTTCGCCCTGTTCGCCCTGGTGCGGCACCGCCGTGAAAAAAGCCTTGCCGACCCCTTGGGGCGCCGCCGTCGCGAGGCCGACAAGGTGGCCCGCAAGCGCTTCAAGGAAGCCCACGCCGCCCTGCAGAACAATGCGCGCGAACCCTTCTACACCGCCATGAACAAGGCCCTGCACGGCTATCTGGCCGACCGCTTCGCCCTGGGCGCCGCCGAAGTGAACGAGACCGCGCTGGCCCGTGCCCTCGGCGACCGTCCCGATGCGGCCGCGCTGGCCCGACAGGCCGTCGCCCTGATCGCCGCCTGCGACATGGCCCGCTACGCCCCGTTGGAAACGAAACCCCGCCAGGCCATGTACGAGGAGGCCATCGCCCTGGTGCAACAGCTTGAACGCCCCTGACCATGCGCGCCCCCGCCCTCGCCCTGTGCCTGTTGTCCGCCACGCTGGTGATGGCCATGGACCGCACCACGGCCGATACGCTGGCGGCCCGGGCCACTGCGGCCTACGCCAAGGGCGACCACGCCGGGGCCCTCGCGCTCTTCGACTCGGTGTACCAGGACTGGCGCAGCGCCGGCCTGGCCTACGCCATCGGCAACTGCCATTTCAAGCTGGGCCACGTGCCGCAGGCCATCGTGTACTACGAACGGGCGCTGCTGCTGGAGCCGGGTGCCGAGGATGTGAAGGCCAACCTGGAGCTCGCCCGGCAGCGCACCATGGACCGCGTGAACGAACTGCCCACCTTCCGCCTGGGCGGCACCTGGGAACGCTGGCTGGGCGGCCACGACCTGGACCAGTGGGCGCGCCGGTCGCTCTGGGGCTGGTGCCTGGCCTGCGCGCTCGCCGCCGTGGGGTTGTTGCTGCGCGCCACGCTCCGCACCACCGTCCTGGCGCTTGCCGGGGGATGCGCTCTTTTCGCTGCGGTCTCCGTGGGCCTCGCCGCACGTCGCCTGCGCGCCGTGGAACATCCCGGTGCGGCCATCGTGGTCCAGCCGCGGGTGGACGTGCGCAGCGAACCGCGCGACGGGGCCACCACCCTGTTCATGCTTCACGCCGGCACCAAGGTGGCCCTGGGGGCCGCGAACGCCGGATGGGTGGAGGTGACCCTGGCCAACGGCCATGTGGGCTGGATGCCCGCCGCCGCGCTGGAAACGATCTGAACGACCGTCAGGGGATCTGCGCCGTGCGCACCGCCGTCGGCACCGTTCCGCCCACCGTGGTGAGGATCGGGTCCCGGTCGTTGCCGCCGCCCACGTACTTCACCACCCCGTCCAGGTTGATGTCCTCGATGCGGTAGCCGGTCACCGTGGCGGTCGGCACCGTGCTTCCCACCGCCACCAGCACCGGGTCCCGGTCGTTGCCCGCACCGGAGTAGCTCACCGTGCCGTTGCGTGAGATGTCGCCCGTCCACAGTGCGCGCACCCCCGTGTTCACCCGCATGCCGTTGGTCCCGTAGAGCCCCACGCTGGTGAGCGTGAAGTCCATCACCTGGCCGTTGCTGCCCACGGTGCTGTTGATCATCGCGGGGAGGTGGTTCCGGTGGTGGACCACCAAGCGCTTGCCCACCGTGGTGATGCCGAAGGACACCTGGGTGCCGCCGTTCACGTCCACCACGTTGCCATCAGCGCGCAACAGGGCGGCACGCCGTTCGGCCACCGAATGGGAGGCGTCCGTGTTCCGCAGTTCCAGCACCACCCAATCCACCACGGCGCTGTTCCCCGTGGCGTTCCACACGGAGGAACTGGCGGTCGCACCCGCATTGGCCACGGTGAAGCCAAGGGCCGTGTACGGCTCGGTCTGGGGCAGCAGGCCCTGCGTGCGCAGGGTGGTGGCCATGGTGCCCGCCGTGTAGTTCATGGGGCCGTCCAGGAAGACCTTGGCGCCCACCGTTCCGCCCGTGCCACCCGCAGTGCTGGTGCGGTACACCACCTTGGAGGTGTATGGCTGCAGCGTCACGGTGGTGGGCTGCACCGTACCGGTGACGTCCTTCCAGGTACCGCTGAGGGTGAAGGCCTGTGCCGTGGCCTGGTCGTTGTACAGCAGCTGGTGTTCCACCGTGGGGTCCACGGCGGCCACGCTCACCCGGTGCAGCTGCACGTTGTCCATGTAGTACAACGGCTCGGTGTAATGGTTCACGAAGCGCACCAGGGCCTGGTCCGTGAGGTTGCTCTGGAAGTAGAACTCCACCTCCCGGCGCTCCGGGCTGAAGGGGAAGTCGCGGCCGTAGATCTGGTTCGGGCCGGTCATCTGCGACATGCCTTTTACGCCCGCGAAGACCTCGCCATGGGCCGTGCTCTGCAGGCTGAAACGCATGCGGTACCACTGTCCGTTGGTCATGGCGAACTGGTCGGGGTTCTGGATGCTGTACTCCCAGTACACGTTGTTGTTGGGGATGTAGGCCTTGAGGCAGCCGTTGTCCAGATGCGTGAGGTCGTGCGTGGCGGTGGCATTGGTGGGCCAGCCGCCCCATCCGGTCACGTTGCTGGTGAAGGTGCCGTTCACGATCAGGTTCCCGGAGAGCTCGGCCGTGGTGCTCCAGGCGTTCTGCCGCAACGGGCTGCGCACGGATGCGGCATCCTCGGCGCGTTCGGTCTGCCAGCGTTCCAGCGTGTAGAACTTGCGCACACCGCCACTGGTGTTGAACTGCTCGATGCTCAGTTCGTTGAAGGGGTTGTAGTAGTAGTTGTTGCTGAAGGTCCCGTAGTCCACCCAGGCGTTCGCATTGTACACGTGCAGCTGGCTCATGCACAGCTGCTCCTTGGTAAGGCAGTACATGGTGTTACCCGAGTACACCGTGTTGAAGGCCGGCACGTGGTAGGGCGCCGTGGCCCCGGGACCGTTGTAGTTGCTGTAATCCGAGATGGAGAGCTGCACCCCGTTGTTGTACAGCACGTTGTCCTTCACCTGGTTGCCCGTGCTCACCATCGTGTGGTCCACGTGGATGCCGCTGCTCGCGCAGTTGGCCACCGTGTTCTTCTCGATCAGGGTGTTCTTGATGCTGATGTTGCCGAAGTAGATGCCGTGGCAGATGGGGAAGAAGCTGGTGTGCTCCGGGGCCACGCTTTCGGTGTTGCCCACCATGTCCATCACCAGGTTGTTGCGCATCACCAGACCGTCGGCGTTGTCGATGGCGATGCCGCCCCCATCATTGAGGATGGCCAGCGCCTGTTTCACCACGTTGCGCTCGATCAGGGCATCCTGTTCGATCACCATGCCGATGTAGCCGGTGCCCGTCACCTCGTTGTCGGTGAAGGTCATGCCGCTGCCCGTGGACCGGATGCCGAAGTAGCCCCAGTTGCTTTCGCCCAGGCCGGGATGGAGGGCGATGTCGGTGAGTGTGCAGTGCGCGAAGGTGCTGTTGTTGTCCAGCAGCATCACGGCCGTGCCGTACGTGTCCGAGATCGTGAGGTGGTGGAAGTTCTGCTCGGAACCCGTGCTGCGGATGGTCTGATAGGTATCGGTGAACGAGCAGTTCGACACCTCCACGTTGTAGGTGCCGCTCATGCGCAGGGATGCGTCCGTCTGGTGCCGGAACTGGAGGTTCTGGATCCGCCAGTCGTGGCGCTGCCAGCCCATGTAGATCCCGTTGTCGAGCACGGCCGCCTCCACCAGGTGGCTGTTGGGGTTGGCGTTGGAGGGGCACCAGATGTACAGCTTGTCCGTGGCCTTGTCGTAGTACCACTCACCGGCGGCATCGAGCAGGTTGAGCTTGTTGCGCAGGAAATAGCCCCACTGCTGGGCCCCCATGGTGTTGCCCGTGCTTGTGTGGGTGAGGGTGGTGCCCGTGTGCGCGGTCACCCGGGCGGTGTCGTAGCTCCAGTTGGTGGTGCGCAACACCAGGGTGGCGCCCGTGAAATAGCCGCTGCCCTGCGTGAGGGCCGCGTCCACCGTGCTGGTGCTGGAGGCGTTGTCCGTGCGCAGCCAGCCCGTGTTCGGGTAGCGGGCCAGGGTCTGCAGGGCCCCGTCGTAGTACACGTATTTGACGTCCTGTGCCACGGTCGCCTGCCAGATGTTCCCGCTGTACACGGTCCACCCCGTGACGGCCACGCTTCCGGTGATCACCGGGTCGGCCCCGGTGCCGTACGCACCCACGACCATCGGGCTGCCCGGAGTACCGCTGTCGGAGATCGTGAGCTTCCCCCGGTACACACCGCCCCGCTGGAAGAGCACCTGATCGCCTGCGTTCAGGCCAGCACCAAGCTGGTTCACCCGGTCGATCGTTCGCCACGGTGCCGTGGTCGAGGTGCCGGCATTGGCATCGTTGCCGGTCGGCGACACATAGTAGGTGACGGCCAACGTATCGCCGGCGAGCACCATGGCAGTCGCCACAGCGAAGAGGGAGAGGATGGAGCGCATGGTGACCGACGGTTTCTGGTGGCGCGAAATTGCCGACCTTCCGGGTTCGATACGTCCCCGGAAGTCCCTCAGGATCTAACAATTCGACCAGTCCCCTGCAGCGTCCGACCGACAGAACAGAAGGGCTGTTGAGCGTACCCCGGAATGCCCGGAGGATACCCCGGCTCCGGCCTCCTCCCTGCCACCGTCCTGGTGACCCCGGTAGGAATCGAACCTACGACCAGCTGCTTAGAAGGCAGCTGCTCTATCCACTGAGCTACGGGGCCGAGGTTGCAAAGGTGCTCATCCCGCCGTTCCCGGTCGCACATCCCGACCCCGCGACGCGTTGCAATGAAAGATCCCGCCATGCGGCGGGATCGTCCCTTGTCGGGGTGGTGTGATTCGAACACACGACCCCCTGGTCCCAAACCAGGTGCGCTAACCGGGCTGCGCTACACCCCGAAGGGCGCCAAATGTAGCCCTGCCCGGTGCATCATGGCCCGAAAATGCGTTCCTCCGCCTCCATCGGCCACGCTCGTCCGCCGGTACGACGGGGCATCGGGGCTCGTCTGTACGCAGTTCCGGGATGCGCCCGGCCCGGGACGAATGCCCGGCATTCCCGGAGGTTCAGCACAGGGCGGCTCCCGTAGGTTCGCCCAGGCCTCCAAGGCGCTTGTATTGCTGTTGGGCCGCTGGTATCGCCCATCCGGGCACACCGGCGCTCAAGGGCGGAGAGGGGGGGATTCGAACCCCCGGTACCCCTTGACGAAGTACGGCAGTTTAGCAAACTGCTGGTTTAAGCCACTCACCCACCTCTCCTTGCTCGACCGAAAGAACGACCGGCCGGAACCGGGGCGGCAAAGATAGAAGGCCCGTCCGAACCACCATGCTTCCGGCAGAAGGTCAATAGCTGCCGGCCTCACCCTCGCCGACGGCAACGAACGTCGTACTGGTCGTTCGCGACAGGGACCGATCACGGGAAGACCCGCACGGCCATGTCCACGCAGCGCTCCAGTTGTTGCAGGTCGAGGCCGGTGCGGATTCCGCTGTGCTCGCAGTAGCGCACGAAGAGCTCCATGGCCAGGTTGCCCACCAGGTCGTCCTCGGCCATGGGGCAGCCGCCATAGCCTTTCAAGGCGCCGTCGAAGCGGCGGCAGCCCGCGTTCCAGGCGGCGTCGGTCTTGATGCGCCAGTTGTCCAGCCGGGCATGGAGGTGCGCGCCGAACTCCACTTCGGGCATGGCGGGGATGAGGTGGCTGAAGAGGGCGCTGATGTCCTCCGGCCGCGCCACGCCCACGGTGTCGCTCAGGGCGATGATGCGCACGCCGAGCTCGTTCACAAGGCGTTCCGTCCAGCGCTGGGCGATCTCCGGGCTCCACGGGTCGCCGTAGGGATTGCCGAAGCCCATGCTGATGTACACCACGAGCTCCTTGCCGGCCTTGCGCACGGTCTCGGCGATGTGCGCGGTGCGCGCCCAACTGCCTTCGATGCCCGTGTTGGTGTTGCGCTGCTGGAAAGTCTCGCTGATGCTGAAGGGATAGCCCAGGTAGGTGACGTTCTCGTGCTTCACCGCCTCCTCGGCACCGCGTTCGTTGGCCACGATCACAAGGAGCTTGCTCTTCACGCCCGCCATGTCGATCCGCTGCAGCACCTCGGCGGTGTCGCGCAGCTGGGGGATGGCCTTGGGGCTGACGAAGCTGCCGATGTCGATGGTGTGGAAGCCCACGCGCAGCAAGGCATTGAGGTACTCCACCTTGGTGTCCGTGGGGATGAACGGATGGATGCCCTGCATGGCATCGCGGGGGCATTCGATGAGCTTTACTTCAACCATGATGGGCTAATAAACAACAGATGAACACAGATGGACACGGATGGGAAGGACTGAACCACGGATGGGGATGGTAAAGAACCACGGATGAACACGGATGGACACGGATGGGAAGGGCTGAGCTACGAATGCATGCAGACCTTGCATCACTGACTGCTTTGCGCAGGTGAAGTGAACATGGATCGCATGCACCCCTTGGGCCTTTGAATTTATCTGTGTCCATCCGTGTGCATCCGTGGTTTGGACCAAAGTCACGCCATCACGCGTTTCCATTCGAGCTTGGCGCGCTTGAAGTTCAGGATGAGGCCCACGCGAAGTCCTGTCAACTTCAGGTAGTTCAGCACTTGGCCGAGCTCGTGGTCTCCGATGCGGTCGATGGTCTTCAATTCTACGATGACCTTCCCGAATGCGATGATGTCCGGTATGTACAGGCCCACCTGCTCACCCTTGTAGATCACATCGTACTGCGGCTGCTGGGTGAACGGGATGCCACGCATGCGCAGCTCCACGGCCAAAGCATTCTCGTAGGGCTTCTCAAACAGGCCATGCCCAAGCACGTTCAGCACCTCCATGGCAGCGCCGATGACCTCGCCCGTCTCCGCCTCGAAAAGGAATGGTTCTTTGGTCATTGGGATGGAATTAACCACGGATGGACGCGGATGGGAAGGACTGAACTACGGATGAACACTGATGGACACGGATGGGAAGGGCTGAGCTACGAATGCATGCAGGCTTTGCATCATCGACGGCTTCGCGCAAGTGAAGTGAACAGGTATTGCATGCACACCTGGGCCATTGCATTTATCTGTGTCCATCCGTGTGCATCCGTGGTTGAAACTACCAGAAATAGGCATAGAGCGCGGCCAAGAGGGTCACCAGCACCGCGCTGCCCAAAAGGAAGGAGCGCGAGACCTTGAACATCGCGGCATCCACCTCCAGGCCGTGGGGCGTGATGCCCCGGCGCGTTTCGCGGATGCTGATGAGGGCCATGCCCAGCACGCAGAGCACGAAGACGATGCCGATGCGGTCGATGAACGGGATCTCGTACACGCCCTCCGCGTTCGGCACCGCGAAGCCGACGGGGTACAGGAAGGAGAGGTCCACGAGCTGCGGCAGCACCTTCAGCAGCACCGACAGCAGGAAGCCGCCGACGATGGCGAACAGGGCGGCGTTGGCGGTGGTGCGTTTCCACAGGAAGCCCAGCAGGAACATGGCGAAGACGCCGGGACTGACAAAGCCGGTATACTCCTGGATGTACTGGAAGCCGCCCTTCTTGTCGATGCCCAGGTGCGGTGCGAGGGCGATGGCCAGCACCACCGAGAGCACGATGGTGAGCTTGCCCACCCACACCAGCTGCTTCTCCGAGGCCTCCTTGCGGAAGTACGGCTTGTACACGTCCAGCGCGAAGATGGTGGCGATGCTGTTGGCCTTGCCCGCAAGTGAGGCCACAATGGCCGCGGTGAGCGCCGCGAAGGACAGGCCCTTGAGGCCGGCCGGGAGCAGGTTGAGCAAGGTGGGATAGGCCCGGTCCGGGTTGAGCTCGCCGCCCTGCATCATCTCCTGGTGGAACAGCCCCTGCTGGTGCAACGCGTATGCGGCGATGCCGGGCAGCACCACGATCAACGGCAGCAGCAGTTTCAGGAAGCCCGCGAAGAGCAGGCCGTTGCGCGCGGTCTTCAGGTCGGCGCCCAGCGCGCGCTGCGTGATGTACTGGTTGCAGCCGAAGTATTGCAGGTTCACCACCAGCATGCCGCCGATGAGCACCGAAAGGCCCGGCAGGTCCATGTAGTAGGGATCGCTCTTGCGGAAGATCATGTGCAGGTGGTCCGCCGCATGTTCCTGCAACAAGGCGAAGCCCTTGCCCACGCCGGTGGTGCCGAAGGCCTGCGACACCAGCTGCAGGGCCAGCCAGGTGGTGACCAGCCCGCCCAGAACCAGGAAGAACACCTGCACCACATCGGTGTAGCCGATCACCTTCATGCCGCCCAGCGTGATCACCACCGCGAACAATGCCAGGAACAGCATGGCCACGGTGATGCTGACGCCCGACACGCTGTTCAGCGCCAGCGCGCCCAGGTACAGGATGCTGGTGAGGTTCACCACCACGTACAGCAGCAGCCAGAACACGGACATGATGAGCGCCACGCGCCCATCGTACCGCCGACGCAGGAACTGCGGCATGGTGTAGATCTTGTTGCGGATGTAGATGGGCAGGAAGAACACCGCCACGATCAGCAGGCTGAAGCCGCCCATCCATTCGTAGGTGGCGATGGCCAGCCCCATGGAGAAGCCGCTGCCGCTCATGCCGATGAACTGCTCGGCGCTGATGTTGCTGGCGATGAGCGACGCGCCGATGGCCCACCAGGTGAGCGAGTCCTCCGCCAGGAAGTAATCCTTGCTGTCGGCGTTGCGCCGGCCTTTCCTGCGGTACACCCACCAGCCGTACACCGCCACCACGACGAAGTACAGGAAGAACACCAGGAGGTCCGGACCGGCGAGGTTTCCCATGGTTCAACCGCGTTGCTTGTAATGCACCGCCGGCAGGTCGCGCAGCATCGCGGCGGCGGTCTCCGGGGTCAGGTCGCGCTGCGCCTCGCCCAGCATCTCGTAGCCCACCATGAACTTCTTCACCGTGGCCGAGCGCAGCAAGGGCGGCAGGAACAGCTTGTGGAAATGCCATTCGGGATGCGGCCTTCCGTCGGTGGGGGCCTGGTGCATGCCCGCCGAATACGGGAAGGAGGTGCGGAAGAGGTTGTCGTACCGGACGGTGAGTCCCTTGAGGATGGACGCGAAGGCCGCGCATTCCGCCTCCGTGAAGCCGAGGATGTCCGGCACGGCGCGCTTGCTCACCACCATGGTCTCGAACGGCCACACGGCCCAGAATGGCACCAGCGCCACGAAGCTTTCGTTCTCCAGCACGATCCGCTCCTTGGCTGCCAACTCCGCTTCCACGTAAGCTTCCAACAGGGTGCGGCCATGGCGGTCGAAGTACCTCCGCAGGTTGGCCTGCTTGCGCGCCACGCGGCTGGGCACCGCCTGTTGCGCCCAGATCTGCCCGTGCGGATGCGGGTTGCTGCAGCCCATCACGCTGCCCTTGTTCTCGAAGATCTGCACGTGGTTGATGTGCTCCAGGGCGCCCAGCTCCGCGAACTCCCGCTGCCAGGCCCGTACCAGTGCGCGGATCTCGGCGAGCTCCATCTCCGGCAAGGTGCGGCCATGGTGCTCCGAATAGCAGATCACGCGGTTGATGCCCGGCTCCGGCCGCCAGCGGAAGAAGCCGTCCGCGCCTCCCTCCTCCCCTGCACTTCCTTCCTGAAAGGCCGGGAAATCGTTGTTGAACACATGCACGCCGGTGTAGGCCGGATTGACCGTTCCGTTCGCGCGCGTGTTGCCGGGGCAGAGGTAGCATCCGGGATCGTGGGCGGGCAGGTCCTCGCCGGCGGTGGATTCCTGTTGGCCCTGCCACGGACGGCCGCTGCGCTGGGGCGATACCAGCACCCACTCGTCCATCAGCGGGTCGTAGCGCCGGTGCGAACCTTGGAGCATCGTTCCGTGATCCGTCATTCCCCGCTGCATTCATGCACCCCGCGCACGATGCGCACGGGGTATACGTCCATGTCCACGCCGAAGCGCTCGCGGTACCGTGCGGCCACCGTTCCCACCACGCGGTCCACGGCGTTCCGTTCGATCAGGTTGATGCTGCAGCCGCCGAAGCCGCCGCCCATCATGCGGGCACCGGCCACGCCGTCCTGCTTCATCGTTTCGGCCACCATGTGATCGAGCTCGGCGCAACTTACCTCGTATTCCGCGGACAGCCCTTGGTGTGTGCGGTGCAGCAGCTTGCCCAAGCGGATCATGTCGCCGGTGGCCAAGGCCTGTGCGGCCTCCTCCACCCGCTGCATCTCCCCCACCACGTACGCGGCACGTTTGTATCCGACCGGGCCCAACTCCGCCCGCATCCGCTCCACCATGTGCGGCGTGCAATCGCGGTAGGTGCGCACCTCCGGTTCCGCCCGTTGGATCACGTGCAGCGCTTCCTCCACCTCGCGCCTGCGGTCGTTGTAGCCGGAGGCCGAATGGACGTGCTTCACGTGGCTGTCGAACAACACCAGGAGATGCGTGCCCAACCGGGCCTCCACAAGTTCGTGCTCCAACTTGCCGCAATCGAGCTTGATCACCTTGTCCGCCTCGCCGAACACGGAGGCGTACTGGTCCATGATGCCGCAACGCACGCCGGCGAAGGCATGCTCCGCTTGCTGGGCGATGAGCGCGATGTCCTTGCGGGAAAGCCCCAGGTTGAACTGCCGGTCCAGTGCGAACGCGAAGCCGCAGCACAACGCCGCGGAGGAGGACAGGCCCGCGCCCATGGGAATGGTGCTGGCGAAGGCCGCCCGGAAGCCACGGACCGCATGCCCGCGCTCCCGCAATCCGTGCAGCACACCGAGCAGATAGGTGGACCAATGCCCCGGAACCGGTTGCCAGTCGCCGGAGGCGGTGGTCTCCACGTGCTCATCGCGATCGATGGCCACCATTTCGCAACGGTCCGCATCACCGCCCGGCCCCACGGCGAAACAGATGTAGCGGTCGATGGCCGCCGGAAGCACCAGGCCGTCGTTATAGTCCAGGTGCTCGCCGATGAGGTTGATCCTGCCCGGCGCCAGGAACAAGCGCTGCGGCGCGATGCCGAACCGCTCACCGAATGCCCGTGCTGTCCGCTCAACCAAGGATCCCGCCATCGTTCACTCCCTTGCATGCGGCCGTCAGAACGAACCGCTGCTTATAGGACCCGACAAAGAAAGGATGCAGGGACCTGCTTTTTTCATGCCCCGCCCGGGCGGTCGTTCCGGAAGAACCGGAAGACGATCTCGTTCCGGTAGGTCTCACCCGGCCGCAGGATCCCGCTCCGGAAGCCCGGATGGTTGGGCGAATCGGGAAAATTCTGGGCTTCGAAGCAGATGCCGCTGGTGCGGTGGTAGGCCACGCCGTCCTTGCCGATCAGCGGGCTGCAATGGGCGCCGCCCACGAACACGTGGATGCTGGGTTGGTTCGTCCCCACCTCCATCGCCCAGCCGGTGCGTGCGCTTCCCAGCCGGACGGCCGGTGTACCGCCGCGTAGCACGAACGAATTATCGATCGCCGCCGGGCACGGCTGGAGCTGCCGGAAGTCGAAGGGGCCGCCCGCTACCGGCAGGAAATGTCCCGTGGGCAGCAGGTCAGCGTCGGCCTCAAGCGTTTCGTCCGCGTTCACCATCATGCGCTGGCGGATCACATCACCGGCATGGCCATCCAGGTTGAAGTAGCTGTGCTGCGTGAGGTTCACCAGGACGTTCTCGTCCGTCACCGCTTCCATCGTCACGCGCAGCGCATTGTCCGCGCCCAACGCGTACTCCACGACGATTTGCGTTTTGTCATCGTTCACCACCGTGGAAAAGCGGAGCATGTCAGCAGCAGCCTCTTCCACGTTCCACGCCGCGTTGCTCAAATTGCGGCTGCCGCCGTGGATGTGGTGTTTGCCGGCGAGGTTCTTCTCCAGCCGCACCGGTCGGTCGCCATCGCGGTAGATGCCATCGCGCAAGCGGCCGGCATGCAGGCCCACCACCGCGCCCAGGAAGGGCGGCGCGGGCAGGCTGAAGGAGCGCTCATAGTCCGTCACCGATGGAAAGCCGAGCACAACGTCCACCTTGCTGCCGTCCGCCATGGGCAGCCGCAATGCGGTCAGCGTGGCGCCGAAGGAGATGAACTCGGCCTCGATGCCGTGGACGTTGCGCAGCGTATGCCGGTGCATCCCACTTGGATTTAACCACGGATGGACGCTGATGAACACAGATGGAATGCGTTCCTACGTCTTTCGAATTTATCCGTGTTCATCCGTGCCCATCCGTGCTCCCACCCTTCCGACGAAGGCCTCATTGATCCGCTTCAGCAACGCCGGTCCTTCATAGATCAGGCCGGTGAACACCTGCACCAGGTCCGCGCCGGCGTTGAGCTTTTCCATGGCGGCCTCCGCGCTGTCGATGCCGCCCACGCCGATGATGACCACAGGCCGCGGCAGGTGTTCACGCAGATAACGCACCACTTCCGTGCTGCGCTCCCGCACCGGCGGCCCGCTCAACCCGCCCGCGCCGATGGCCTCCACTTCGGCCTTCGGCATCTGCAATCCGTCACGCGCAATGGTGGTGTTGGTGGCGATCACGCCCGCGATGCCGCTCTCCCGCACCACGGCCACGATGTCGTCCAGCTGGCCGTCGGTGAGGTCCGGCGCGATCTTGAGCAGGATGGGGCGGTGCAGCGCCTTGGCCGCGTCGCGCCGCTTCAGCTCGTTCAGGATGGCCAGCAGCGGACCCTTCTCCTGCAAGGCGCGCAGGCCGGGCGTGTTGGGGCTGCTCACGTTCACCACGAAGTAGTCCACCACAGGGTGCAGCGCCTCGAAGCATTTCACGTAGTCCTCCAGGGCCTGCTCATTCGGCGTCACCTTGTTCTTGCCGATGTTGCCGCCCACGATGATGCCGGGCGTGCGCTTCCGCAGACGCGCCACCGCGGCCTGCACGCCGCCGTTGTTGAAGCCCATGCGGTTGATCAGCGCCCGGTCGGCCTTGAGGCGGAACAGGCGCGGCCGCTCGTTGCCGGGCTGGGCCACGGGCGTGAGCGTGCCCACCTCCACGAAGCCGAAGCCGATGCGGGCCAGGGCATCCACATGGGCGGCGTCCTTGTCCATGCCCGCGGCCAGCCCAACAGGGCCGGGGAACCGCAGGCCCATCACCTCCACGGCGGCCCCTTTCGGCGGTCGCATGCCGCCCACCAGCGCCAGGACACCGGGCACCTGCTTTGCGACCTCCAGCAGGGAAAAGGTGAGATGGTGGGCCTTCTCCGGGGAAAGGAGGAACAGCAACGGACGCAGCAGCTTGTACATGCGCGGCCAAAAGTAGCCGACGTCAATCCAGCGTGAACCGCGCACCGAGGAACATCCGGACACCCTGCATCGGCGCATACATCCAGGCGGTGTCGAAGGTGTTCCCTCCGGGGTTGCCGACCGGGTCGTCCACCGCCTGGTTGAACGGATCGAAGGGTCGCATGATCGGGTCGGTGGGCGTGTGGTCCAGCAGGTTCTTCACCCCGCCGTACACCTCGAAACGCTCCTTGAACCGATGCTTCAACTGGATGTTGACCAACGCGTACCAGGGCGATCGGTCAGGGCGGTGGTCGTTGGGTTGCACCGGCAGGCGCATGGGACCGTACCACTGCCCTGTGAGGTCCACGGTAAGGCGCCCCGGCAGGTCCTGGCTCAAGGCGAAGGTGCCCTGCCAATCCGGAGCGAACCACTGCTTCTCGCGGCGGCCTCCCTCCACGGTGTGAACGTCCATCCAGGTGGCCCCGGCGTTGACGCGGAACCCCTTGCCAAGACGTGCCTCCAGGTTCACGCTGGCACCCTGGGCGATCCCGTGACCGTCCAGGTTCCTGTACACAATGAGGGTCGGATCGGTGTCGTAGTCCGGCAGGATGCGGTTACTGAACCGGGTGATGAACAGGGAGGCGTCCAGCCCGAGAAAGCACTTTTCATGGGGCCACTTCCGCACGGCGTTCAGCGAGGCGTTCCAGGAACGCTCGGGGCGAAGCGTTTCGGCGATCACCACCGTGCGTGATCCGGTGAGCGCCGCATGCTCCTCGGTGAAGAGGTTCACCACGCGGTAACCGGTGCCGGCGTGCACACGCAGGGAGAGGCGGCCGCTCGGCGCGAACTTGTACGCCAGTCTTGGCGAGTGCACCAGACCGTGGTCCCGGTCGTGGTCCATGCGATAGCCGGCAAGCAGCACACTGCGCGGCGACACGGCCCATTCGTCCTGTAGGAAGAACCCCGGAAGCGGCCTGCGGTCCACCTTGTTCCGGGCAAGCGGACCCTCCCCCACCGCGGTGGCCGGCGTGTTGTCATCGTACCAGGTGATGCGATGGGCCAGGCCGGCGAGCAGGTCGTGACGGCCCGCCAGGCGACGACGCCAGGTGAGCTGCGCGAAGAGGACCTGCTGCACGGCATCGTAGGCCCTGGTCCCGTACCAGCTGTCCTGCCGGTGCCCGTTGGCCGAGACCTGAACCAGCACCAATTCCCGCAGCGGCAGATGATACTGCCCCACCATTTCCCAGCGGCGGGTCGCGATCTGCTCGCCGTACACCTCGTCCCCGCCGGCATGGCGCGGTGTCCACGCCATCTCTCCGCCCCAACGGTCCTCGTGCACGTACCGCACCGCGAGGTCCGCCCGACGCGCCGAAGTCCGCTGCACGGTCAGCTTCGCGAAGACCGAAAGGCGCTTCTGCAAGGCGACGTCGGTGAAACCGTCGCCATTGCCGTCGCGCGGGGCATCGTAGAGGAACCCGTTGATGCCGGTGAGGGTGCGCAGCCGTCCGCGCCCCACCGTGAAGCCGATGTCCGCGTTGTGTTCCGACCACGTGGTGCTCATCAGGTCCACGCCCAGCCGCGGGGCGAGCGCGGGGTCCTTGGTGATCACGTTGATGATGCCGCCCATGGCCTCGCTGCCGTAGAGCGCACTGCCCGGGCCCTTCACCACTTCCACACGTTCGATGAGGCTGATGGGGATGCCGCTGAGGCCGTACACCGTGCTGAGCCCGCTTACGATGGGCATGCCGTCGATCAGCACCATCGTGTACGGCCCCTCCATGCCGTTGATGTGGATGTCGCCCGTGTTGCAGACGCTGCAGTTGAGCTGGGGGCGCACCCCGTTCACCATGCCCACCGCATCCAGGAGCGCCGGGCCGGGGTTCTTGCGGAACAGCGTCGGCGTGATCACCTCCACCGGCACAGGACTGGCATCCCGCGCAATGGGCGCCATGGTGCCCGTGACCACCACCTCCTCCAGGGCGGTGGCGGATGCCTCGAGCCGCTGATCGCCAAGCCGAAGGGTGTCCACGGCAGGCACCACCAGAAGACGCTCCAGCGTCGCGTGGCCCAAGGCATCGATCCGCAGCACCGCGCTTCCGACCCCCGCCTGTGCCGCGAACCGGCCATGGCCATCGGCCACCACGCCCCTTTCGCCCACCTGCACCGACGCGAACGGCACCGGCCCCTCCGGTCCGACCACCCGGCCGCAGACCACGGTCTGCGCCTGGCCGCACACCACGGTCGCCAGGCCCATCGCCATGCACCACGTCCTGATCACGGTGCGAAGTTGAACGATTTTTAGACATGTCTAATAATTGTTCATACATTTGCCGAACTTCATGTACAGCCGGAGCGAAGAGGACCACATCAAGGCCGTGCACGGCCTGCTCGAGGATGCGGGCCAGGCATCCACCACCGGCATCGCCGAGCGGTTGCGCACCCGTGCCAGCAGCGTGACGGACATGCTGAAGAAGCTCGCGGCCAAGGGCATGGTGCGGCACACACCCTACCACGGGGCCACCCTGACGACGAAGGGGCGGCGGCATGCACTGGCGTTGGTGCGTCGGCATCGGTTGTGGGAGACCTTCCTGGTGGAACGCCTCGGTTTCGGCTGGGATGAGGTGCACGAGGTGGCCGAGCAGCTGGAGCACGTGAGCAGCGGGCCGCTGATCGAGCGGTTGGATGCCTACCTGGGCCATCCGCGCTTCGACCCGCATGGCGATCCCATCCCGGATGCCGAGGGCAGGATGCCCGAGCGGCTCACCGCCCCGCTGACGGAAGCGGCCGTGGGTGTGCGGCACCGCCTGGTGGCCGTGAAGGACGGCAGCGATGCCTTGTTGCGGCTTCTGGATGGCAAAGGGCTCACCCTCGGCCGGACCTTCACCTTGGTGGCGCGCCAGGAATTCGACGGCAGCCTGCAGGTGGGCTGGAAGGGCGGCGGCTGCGACCTCAGCGCCCAGGTGGCGGCCCACCTGCTCACCGAACCCATCGACGCATGAACCACATCCTCGCTTTTTTCGAAGGCATCGACCCTGTGTGGGGCGCGCTGCTGGCCACCACCTTCACCTGGCTCGTCACCGCGGTCGGCGCGTCGGTGGTCTTCCTGTTCAAGGACCTGTCGCGGCGATGGCTCGACGGCATGCTGGGCTTCACCGGCGGGGTGATGGTGGCCGCGAGCTACTGGAGCCTGCTGGCGCCCAGCATCGACATGAGCGCGCGCATGGGCTTCCCCGAATGGTTGCCGCCCGCCGTGGGATTCGCGCTGGGCGCTCTGTTCCTGTTCGTGCTGGACAAGTATGTGCCGCACCTGCACATCAACTTCGACCCCAGCGCCAGCGAAGGCCCGCGCACCGCCTGGCGAAGCACCACGTTGCTGATCCTGGCCATCACGCTCCACAACATCCCCGAAGGGCTGGCCGTGGGCGTGTTGTTCGGCGGGGTGGCGGCCGGCATCCCCGAGGCCACGGTCGCCGGAGCGGTGACCCTGGCCATCGGCATCGGCCTGCAGAACTTCCCCGAGGGCATCGCCGTGAGCATGCCGTTGCGCCGCATGGGGGTGGGCCGCGCACGCAGCTTCTACTACGGCCAGCTCAGCGCCATCGTGGAGCCCGTGGCCGGGGTCGTGGGCGCCCTGGCCGTGCTCTGGCTCCAGCCCATCCTCCCCTTCGCGCTGGCCTTCGCCGCCGGCGCCATGATCTATGTGGTGGTGGAAGAGGTGATCCCCGAGACGCAGCAGGACAAGAACACCGACATCGCCACGCTGGGCTTCATCGGCGGCTTCATCGTCATGATGGTCCTGGACGTGGCGCTGGGCTGAAGCGGCTGTCACCCCGGAAGGCCGCACCGTTCGATGGCGGCCACCGCTGCATCCGTCCCCCCCTCACCCGCCATGGCACCCCGCAGGCGTTCCGCGGCCTGTGCATATCGGGGCGTGTCCAACACCTGCCTGACCGCCGCCGCCAGGGCCTTGGCCGTGGTCCTTCGGCGCGGCAGCGGCCGGGGTGCGGCACCCAGCGCGTGCAGGCGGCCGGCCCACCAGTCCTGATCGTAGCCGTGCGGCACCACCACCGACGGCACGCCGGCGCGCGCCACGGCATGCACGGTGCCCGCCCCACCGTGATGCACCACGACCGCGCACCGCGGGAACAGCAAGGCGTGCGGCGCCCGTGGCACCACCACCAGGTCCCTGCCACCGGTGCGTGGGCAGTGCGCGGGGTCCGCCTGGACGACGGCACGCACACCCGCCAACGCAGCGGCCTCCACCATCAACCGGCCCGAGACCTGCGCCGAGAAGCCCGTACAGGAACCGAAGGTCAGGAACACCGGAGGCGGACCTTCCCGCAGGAACGCCTCAAGGTCCGGAGGGAGTTCCGCGGGAAGCAGTGCGGCCGTCCAAGCCCCGGTGACCCGTACCTGCGGCATCCGCACCTCGGGGACCAGCGCAGGGCTGGCCGCCACCAGGTGCAACAACGGGGAGGCGAACACTTCGGTGAGCAGGCTGCGGACGGGTGCCAGCCCGCGGTCGCGATGGAGACGGTCGCTCACCGGATAGAGGGTGCGGGTCATCGCCGCATCGCCCATGCGCCACAAGGCAGCATCCACCGCACGGCCCCAGGAGCGGCCCAAGGGCGGCAGTGCGCCGGGGATGGCCTGTGGGGAGAAGGCCACCGACACCCGTGGGGTGCCCGTCCGCACGGCTGCGGTATGGAGCGTGCGGTTCAGCATGTGGCCCACCACCAGGTCGTTGGCGCGGCACAGGGCCTCACCGGCTTCCAGCAGCGGGCCGGCGAGCGGTTCGTGAAAGGCGGCCAGCAAGGCACGGAGCTGGCGGTGGCGGGAGGTGGAACGCACCAGCGCATACGGGTCGCGGGCCCGGCCGAAAGGACCGCCCACCCGGTGGACGGTGATGGCAGCGCTGCACGGCGGCAGTTCCCGGTCGTCCAGCGCGGTGTACACCAGCGTCACCTGGTGGCCGGCCCGGAGGAGCGCCTCGGCAAGCGCCGCGAACGGGGCCACATCACCCTCGGTGCCCCAGGTCTGCAGGCCGATACGCATGCCCTCAGAGCTTGCCGCTCGCGCGGCTCGCGGCGATGAAGCGGACGATCCTGTCCCTGACCACGGGATCCTTCACCTCGTGGAGCCTGCCCTCCACCAGGGCCAGGTCCTCGGCCTTGTTGCCGTCATAGCCCAGGAACGCGGGCACGTTCACCTGGATGGTGAGGCGCAGGAAGCGCAGCTCGGTGTTGGACCGATCGCTGGCGATGGCCTTTTCGAGCATGGCCTTGCCGCCGTTGAAGTGGACCAGGCGGCTCAGCGGGTCGAACGCATGGCGGCCCCGGGCCATCCGCACGGCGCCCTGGTAGCCCAGCAGCAGGGGATCGCGCTGAACGCCCGCCCGCTCGAAACGCTCCACGAAGCGGTCGCAGACCTCCTCCTCGGTGAACACGTTCCCGATGGCCTGGCGGATGTCGTGCAATAACGCGCCATCTTGCGGTGCCTGCGCGGGTGCGGCCGGGGCAAGGGGTCCCAGGAAGAACACCACCAGGGCACAACGCCACCACCAGGCCCGCATGCGGGCAAAGCTACCGCCGGCCCAGCGTGCCACGCAGCAGCTCGGTCATCACCCGGTCGTCCAGCGGGTCGAGGTAGCGCGCACCCGTGCTGCGTCCCGGCGCGTCGAAGCGCACCCAGGCCATGCGGTCGTCCTGGTGCGCCAGTTCCAGGTGGAAAGGCCGCTCCGTGTACTGCTCGATGAACAGGAAGCGGGTGCGGCCCGCCCGTGCGGCGAGCCGGTCCATCACGCCTTGGAAGTGTGCCGGCCCCTGGTCCTGCGGCAGCCGGAACTCCGGGCGGAAACCACCGGCCAGCCGCGGCCGCTTGGTGTGCTCGTTCACCACGGTGGTCACGAACAGCACCGGGCCGTTCCCGGCGAGCAGGGCGCGGAAGCGTTCCACACAGCGCACGTAGTAGGCGTGGTGGCGGGCGAAGGTGCGCGGGTCGCGATGACCGAAAAGGCTGCGGTGGTAGACGCGGTGGCCACCATCGGTCCACAGGGGGATCATCCGGCCACGGTCCAGGAATGTCCGGAACCCGTCGTCCAGCACGTGCTCCAACAGGGCCGGGCTCACGGCCAGCCAGTCGAACGGATAGGAGGCCTGCTTGGCGCCCGCGGCCTTGATGTACCACGAGGTGGAACAGTTCTGCCCCAGGGAAACGGCCGTGCCGGGCTCCGCCCCCGCCCATCGGCCCAGCCGTTCCTTGAGCCTTGCGGTGGCCGTCCCCACCGCGTCCACCTCGGCCGGCGTGCGGCGCACGGTGCCGCCTCCGCGGCGGAGCACGGCATGCAGCAGACGGTCGGCCCACGGGTTCATGCAGCGATGTTATCCGATCAGAACTTGAAATGGAAGGACGGCTTCACCACGAAAGGCAGCGCATCGGGCCGGTCCAGTTGGGTGAGGCGCCACACCAGGTCCACCCGCGCCACCTTCAGGATGTTCTCCAGGCCGAAGCCCACCTCCACATAGGGCCCGTCCGGCGCGGTCAGACCATCGGGCAGGGGCACCGACCCATGGCGGTTCTCGGCGCGCAGCGCCCCCACGAAGGCACGGGCGAACACGAACTCGCGCAGCTTGATGCGCCCCAGCAGGGGCACCCGGTTCAACAGGAAGCCCTCCAGGTGGTGCTCCACATGCACCAGGGCATAGCGGTCCGCGGTGAACTCCATCTGGTTCATCAGGTTGAAGGAGCGCGCCTCGTTGAACAGCAGGGGGTTCGCGTGCGGATGGAAGAGCAGCGGGTACGGCACGGCACCGGCCAGGGCACCGCCTTCGGCCAGGAGGTCCAGGTAGCCCCAGCGGCCCGCGCGTTGGCGGTGCTCGAAACGCAACTTCACGCGGGCCATGTCCACTTGGCCATCCCACAGGCCATCGGCGCCGAAGGTGGCCTCCAGCGCCACCGTGGGGCGCTGCGGTGCGAAGAGCCCCTTGCGCTCCTGATCGAACACGGCCGTGCCGCCGGGGGCATCGGGCGACCAGCGCAGGGACAGGCGCACGCCCGAGAGCGCCACGGTGGGCCACGCCAGGGTGTCGCCGGCGCGCAGCAGTGGCCATGATCCGTCGGCATCGGCCAGGCGTTCGTGGAAGAAGGCCACGCGTGCGGCCGTGCCCAGGAGGCCCCGGTGCTCCACATGGCCTTCCAGCAGGCGGCGGTACCAACGCGGATCGGCACCCGAGAGCCGCACCAGGCTGGTGAGCGCATGGTCCAACGGCAGCAGACCGGGGCTTCGGCCGGGCTGCATCAGGTCGTCCCAGAGGTCCAGCCCACCGCCCCAGGGGCGGCGCCTGCGCGCATCGCGTGGCCGCCACCACACGGAGGCCGCACCCTTGAACCGGGCATCATCCACGCCGTAGGCCAGGTGGCCCGCGGCGCCCCAGCCCCGCGCGAGGCGCTCGGTGGTGCGCAGCCCGAACTTGCCGCGCCACCCTTCCACCCGGTTGTGGCTGGCGAAGGTGAACACGTTGCCCACGTCGATGGCGCCCAGCGGCAGCCAGCCTTCGGCCAGCAGGTGCAGCAGGGCCTCGCGGCGTTTCCAGCGCGGGTCGGCGTTCATGCGGTCCACCATGCGCACCACCTGCTGCTCCTCCACGCCCAGCGGTTCGGGGCGCACGGCCTGCCAGTAACCGTCGTCGCGGTGGTAGGCGCTGTCGAGGTCGGGGTCGGGCGTGGCTTCGCGCAGGAAGGCCTCGTCGGGAGGCTGGCCCACCGCCAGGTCACGCACCACGCTCAACTTCCGACCGTAGAAGCCGGTGAGGTCGGCGTCGTTCTCGATCACGGTGAAATCGGCCAGCAGTTCGCTGCGCCGCATGAACCAGGGGCCGCCGGGTGCGGGTGCGTGGTACTGGCGGATCCGGTAGTGCCGCACGAAGTTCACGTTGGCCGCGATGCTGAAGGCCAGGTCCACGCGCACCACGGCGAAGCTCGCCGTGTCGATGAGCATCTCGCCGGTGAACGCCGCGTCGGCCTCCACCCGTGGGCGGAAGCTGATGCGATGGCAGACGTACCCGGAGCAGGGCACCAGGCTGTCGTGCAACAGGTAGCGGTAGGCGCGCTGGAAATGGTCGTTGATGGGGCTCGGGAACCCGCGGTCCAGGATGAGCACGTGGTCCTGGTAGATGTCGGGCTCCACGTACATGTCCTGCACGAACTCCATGATGCGCCGGGCCCGGAAGAACTTGGCGGTGCGGCTGCCCAGCAGCACGGTGCGCATGGTGGACGGCACCGGGCGGTGGTAGCGCCGTTCGTGCCGCTCGGTGAGCAGCATGGGCAGGTAGCGCACACCTTCGGCCGTGGTGTCGATGCCCTCCCACAGGAAGTCGAAGGGCCGCAGCAGGATGTTGCGTTTGATGCGGTCGGTGAAGTGGTTAAGGTCGAAGCGCACACGGTGGTACAGCTCCATGCGATAGGCGGCGGCGGCGGGGGCGTTCACGGGCTTGCGGGCCACCACCTGGCGCAGGATGGCGAAGGCGGGGTTCTCGCCGGGCCGCACGCGCACCTCGTCGAGCAGCTCGGTGTCGGGTTCCAGTTCCAGGAAGAGGTCGGCCTCGCCCCCGGCGGCCAGTGCCAGTCGCAGGGTGCGGTATCCCGTCATGGTGACCTGCAGGCTGTCGCGGCGGCCGTCGGCCAGCAGCAGGAATCGGCCCAGGCTGTCGGTCCGGGTGGCTTCGGCCGCCCCGGGGAAGCCCACGTTGGCCCAGGCCAGCGGGTCGCCTGTGCGGGCGTCGGCCACCACGCCGTGCACCCGGGTGCGCTGGGCCTGTGCCATGCCGCCGCACAGCATCAGGGCCACCAGGAGCAGCAGGCCGGGCAACAGCGGGCGGGGCATGGTACGGGGCGGACCGACCCGCCGTCACCGTGCGTCGGCGCCGGGGCCGCGCCCGGCCATGTGCGGGGATCGTGCCAATTTTACGGCGTTCGCGCCCAGCCCTTGTTGCGTTGAAGATCCAGATCGGTCGGGACCGGTACCTCAGCTTCTCGGCCACCACGCTGGTGGGCGCCGACCTGGCCACCTGGCTGGGCATCCTGTGGCGCTACGGCCGCGGCATCTCCTGGCCATTCCTCCCCAAGGCCGTGCTGCTCACCGGGGCCACGCTCTGCAGCACGCCGCTGGTGCTCTGGGAACGGCTGCGCTACGACCGGCGCATCGCCCGCACCGCGGTCAAGGCCCCGCTGTTCATCATCGGCCACCAACGCAGCGGCACCACCTACCTGCACTACCTGCTCGGCAAGGACCCGCAGTTCGGCTACCTGTCCGTGAAGGAGAGCTTCATGCCGTGGATCTACCTCACGCAGGCCCCGCTGCTGCGGCGCATGTACGCCAAGGCAATGCCGGACAAGCGGCCGATGGACGACCTGCGCATGGGCGTGGACCTGCCCACCGAGCCGGAGTATTCCCTGGGCAACATGACGCCCAGCACCATGATCCCCGGCTACTACTTCCCCCGCCGCATGCTGGAGGTGTTCCGCCGCAACGTGCTGTTCGAGCATGCCGGGGCCCGGCGGGCCTGGCAGCGCACGCTGCGCTACTTCATGCGCAAGCTCACCCTGCATCACGGCGGCAAGCCCCTGGTGCTGAAGAGCCCCGAGAACATGGCCCGGGTGAAGGAGATCCTGGAGGTCTTCCCCGACGCACGCTTCCTGCACATCATGCGCGACCCCTACCGCGTCTTCTTCAGTACCGAACGGCTCTACGGCATCACCCTGCCGATGGTGACCATGCAGCACGTGACGGGGGAGGAACTGGAGGAGGCCCTGCTGCAGAGCTACACCCTGATGTTCGAGAAGTTCTTCCGCGACAAGGCCGCGATCCCCGCCGGGCAGCTGGCCGAAGTGCGCTACGAGGACCTGATCGGCAACGAGGAAGCTGTGTTGGAGCGGGCGTACGCGCAACTGGGCCTGGGCGGTTTCGAGGCGGCGCGCCCGCACATCCGCGCCGAGGTGAAGAGCTATGCGGGGTACCGCACCAACAGTTACAGCTACCCGCCGGAGCGCATGCGCCTGGTGCGGGACCGCTGGGGCGGGGTGTTCGATGTGCTGGGCTATCCGAAGGACGTGCCGCTAAGCCCCCAGGAGCAGGTCGCGAAGGGCGGAACGGAAGGCGGCTGACCCCTGATCGTCGAGGCTGCGGTCCTGGTGACCGATCACCATCAGCAGGGCGCCGCGCTCACGGCCCGTCACCACACTGAGCCCGGGGGGGGACGGCACCGGCGGCAGGTGCAGCACCTGTACGATGGGCCTGCCGGTGAAGGTGGTGGGCATGCGGTCCAGGTCGCCCAGATCGCTGTGGCCGAAACTGCTCCAGCGCCCGAGGGACGGCAGGCTGAACATGGCCGAGGCCAGCCAGGCCGGCGGGTGGCGGAAGGCCCGCAACAACGACCGGTACCGTTGCGGAAAGGCCGAGCGCACCTGGGCCACGAACTGGGCATTGAGGGCACCGAGCGCCACCACGGGGTCCTGCAACTGCGCGCGTTCCAGGCGGAAGAAGAAGTAGGAGTTGAGGTTGGTGAGCAGGTGGCCGACCCCGGTGCGCGGCCGCTGATCGACGGGTGCCGAGAACCACAGGTACGGTGCGGGCCGGCCCCGGCGCTGGAGCGTGGCCTGCACCAGGTGGGCCACCACGGCCTGGATCCAGGCATTGCGCGACAGGGAGGCCCCGGCGGCCCGCGCCCGCGCATCGATGCGGGCGGTCTCCGCGGCTGTGAAGCGCAGCACGTGGTAACGGGGCGGTCCCCCCGCATGCCCCGGCACCCACAGCGAGCCCAGCCGCGGCCCCGCCGTGCGGAAGGCGGTCACCGCGCAGGCGATGGCCTCGCGCCAGGCCCCCGGTCCCGGGGCGCGGTCCACCGGCGGCACCGCCGGACCGTGCCAGCCACCGGCCTCCACCGCGTGCAGCAGGTTCAGCATGCCCTGGTGGTCGAACAGCGCGTGATGGAACGACACCAGCACCTGGGTGGCCCCGGTGCCCGCACGCACATCGAAGCGCAGCAGGCCGTCGCGCCCCAGGGGTTCCTGCAGGCGTTGCGCCAGCCAGGTCCCGGCGTCGTCGGTGCGTTGCACGCGCACCACGTCCGGCGCCTCGGCGACCAGGTGCCAGCGCGGCAGGCGGGGCCAGCGGGTGCGCCACCGCACGCGTGCCACGGACCGGACCACGGGGCTGGCGCGCAAGGCGGCGGCCACCGCATCGGCATCGGCGGTGCCCAGGTCGAAGCACATGCGCGAGATGTTGCCGGCCTGTCCGCGGGCGCGCATGGCGCGGTCCACCAGCCCGTGGAAGTGATCGGGGCCCGAGAGCGGCCGATCCATCTCCGATGCGGACAGGGACCAGGGCGGCATCCGGATCAGGGGCATTGGCGCAGCACGCAGGCCGCCGTGTTGCACAGGTCGCGCAGCACCTCCCGCCGTTCCTCCGATCGCACCGCCATGGCCGCCGTGCGAAGATAGCCGGGCGAGGCGGCGGGGGGCCGTAGCTTCGCCGCCCATGGCCGCCCCCGCGATCGATGTGCGCAACCGGCGTGCATCCTTTGAGTACCATCTGCTGGACAGCTTCACCTGCGGGATGGTGCTGATGGGCTCGGAGATCAAGAGCATCCGGGCCGGGGGCGCCTCCATCAGCGAGGCCTTCTGCACCTTCATCGGGCCGGACCTGGTGGTGCGCAACATGCAGATCGCCCCGTACGGCACCAGCGTGCACTACGTCCACGAGCCGAAGCGCGACCGCAAGCTGTTGCTGCGGGCCAGCGAGCTGGGCAAGCTGCGGCGCAAGGTGAAGGACGCCGGCATCACCATCGTACCGGTGCGGCTGTTCATCTCCGAGGGCGGCTACGCCAAGCTGGAGATCGCGCTGGCCAAGGGCAAGAAGATGCACGACAAGCGCGAGAGCATCAAGGAGCGCGACGTGCGGCGCGACCTGGACCGCGAGGGGTGAGCGTCGGACGGCCGGCCGTGCCGCCATGCGGCGGGAGGGCTACCTTTACCCCGCATCGGTCGCACCGTACGGGCCCCGGCAACCCCGGGGCCTTGCCGCGTGCGGCCGGAGCAAGGACAGCCCGGTGGAACGGCCATGATGCAGCTTCAGGAATACCTCGCCCACATGCAGCACGAGTTCGTGCTCCCGCTGCAGAACCCGGTGCTGGTCTTCGCCCTGATCCTCACCATCATCCTGCTTGCGCCCATCGTGCTCAAGCCGCTGAACATCCCCGGCATCATAGGGCTCATCATCTCCGGGGTGCTGATCGGGCCGCACGGGCTGCATCTGCTGGACAAGAACGCGGCGATCGACCTGTTCTCCACCATCGGCCTGCTGTACATCATGTTCATCGCGGGCCTGGAGCTGGACCTCAACGAGTTCAAGGCCCACCGCAACAAGAGCCTGACGTTCGGGCTGCTCACCTTCCTGATACCGATGGTGGTGGGCTTCCCGGTGTGCCGCTACCTGTTGGGCTACGACCTGAACGCCAGCCTGCTCACGGCCAGCATGTTCGCCACGCACACCCTGGTGGCCTACCCGATCGTGAGCCGACTGGGTGTGTCCAAGAACCAGGCGGTGGCCATCACCGTGGGGGGCACCCTGCTCACCGACACCGGGGTGCTGATCCTGCTGGCGGTGATCATCGGCAACAGCAAGGGCACGCTGAGCCCCGACTTCCTCGTGCAGCTGGCCATCTCCCTGGCGGTGTTCTCGGCCATCATGTTCCTGGTGGTGCCGCGTATCGCCAAGTGGTTCTTCCGCAAGCTGGAGAACGAGAAGCACTCGCACTACATCTTCGTGCTCACGGTGGTCTTCTTCGCCGCCTTCCTGGCGGAGCTGGCCGGCGTGGAGGCCATCATCGGCGCCTTCGTGGCCGGGTTGGCGCTCAACAAGCTCATCCCCCACTCCTCGGCCCTGATGAACCGTGTGGAGTTCATCGGCAACTCGCTCTTCATCCCCTTCTTCCTGATCAGCGTGGGCATGCTGGTGGACGTGAGCGTGGTGACGCGCGGCCCCACGGCCCTCATCGTGGCAGGCACCCTGACGGTGGCGGCCCTGTGCGGCAAGTGGATCGCCGCCTGGCTCACGCAGGTCATCTTCGGCTATACACGGGCGCAGCGCGGCCTGATCTTCGGCCTCAGCGCCTCGCACGCCGCCGCCACCCTGGCCGTGATCCTGGTGGGCTTCCGCGAAGGCATCCTCGATGAGAACATCCTCAACGGCACCATCCTGCTGATCCTCATCACCTGCATGGTGGCCTCCTTCGCCACCGAGAAGGCCGCGAAGCGCGTGGTGGTGGAGACACCCGACGACGGCAGCGACCTGCTGCGTGCCAACGGGCGCCTCGACGAGCACATCCTGGTGCCCACCGCCACCATCCACGGGGCGGAGAAGCAGCTCGAGTTCGCCATCTACATCAAGGACCGGCGGTCCTCCAAGCCCATCTCGGTGCTCACCGTGGTGTCCAACAACGACGAGGCCGAACGCAACATCCTCAAGGCCCGCAACCAGCTGGACGCCTTCGTGCGGCAGGCCGCCGCCGCGGAGGTGAAGCTCAACGTCATCACCACCATCGATCACAACCCGGCCGGCGGCATCGTGCGCACCTCGCGGGAGATCATGGCCGACATCATCCTGCTGGCCTGGCCGCAACGGGCGGGGTTCCTGGACCGCTTCCTGGGCGACAAACTGGCCACCATCCTGCAGAACGTGGACAAGACCGTCCTGGTCTGCCGGTTCGAGCAACCGCTGGTGGCCCACAAACGCATCGTGTGCGCCGTGCCGCCGCTGGCCGGATATGAGAAGGGCTTCGACCTCTGGGTGTCCAAGCTGGTGAAGCTGGCCCAGGAGCTCTCCGTGCCGATCGTGGCCCATTGCGACCTGGCCACCGGCGAGGCGCTGGTCCGCACCGCCGAGCGTCTGCGCACAAAAACGCCGATCACCGTGCGGCCGTTCACCGAATGGGAGGACTTCCTCGTGCTGGCGCGTCACGTGCGCGAAACGGACCTGTTCGTGCTGGTGGCCGCGCGCAAAGGCGCCGCCAGCTGGCTGAACGAGCTCGAAGGGCTGCCCGCCAAGATGGAGAAGTACTTCGCGGCCAACAACCGGGTGGTGATCTACCCCCAGCAGTTCAGCACCGACCACGGCATCGAGGACTACTCCGACTTCTCGGCCGAACCCCTGCACAAGGGCATCAGCGCCATGCAGCGGATCACCCGTACGATCGGCGACATCTTCCGGCCGGACAAGCCTGCGGAAGGGAACCGCCCGAAGGATCCCCAAGCAGGCGACGGCCACCCGTAGCTTCGTCCGCCAAGGCGTCCGCTGCCCGCGCATGGCCGACCCAGGGATGAACCAGGAACGCTGCGACCCGCGGCCACCCCGCTGCCATGTCCGCTGAACGCCCCTCCTGGCGCGCGCAGCTGGCCGCGGCCGACCCGCGCCTGCTCCCCGGTCCGCCGTGGGCCCGCGCCACCCTGCTGCTGCTGTTGGTGCTGGCGGCGGTGCTGCGGCTGCTGGGCTGGCCCCTCATCCCCTACACGCACGACGAGATCAGCGCCCTGGTGCGGCTCTACCCCGACCTGGGCACCACCATCCGGCGCGGCGTCATCGAACTGGACACGCACCCGCCGGGAGTGCAGGTGCTGGAGTGGCTGTGGACACGGCTGGTGGGCACCCGCGAGGGCCTGGTGCAACTGCCCTTCATCGCGGCGTCGCTGGCCGCCATCGTGCTCGTGTACCGTTTCGCCATCACCTGGACCACGGCCACGGCCGCCCTGGCCGTGACGGCGCTGCTGGCCACGCTGCAATACACCGTGCTCTACGGCCAGCTGGCGCGGCCCTATGCCTTCGGCCTCTTCACGGTGGCCCTGTTGGCCGATCGATGGACACGCTGGCTGGCCTGGCACCGCCCCGCGCACCTGGCCGGTGCCGCCCTGGCCGCGGCGCTGTGCGCCTACACCCACCACTTCGCCGCCCTGGTGGCCGCGCTCATCATGGCCAGCGGGCTCCTTCTGGCCCCTTCCGACCGCCGTCGGCACTGGCTGCTGGCCTGCCTCGCAAGCCTGCTGCTCTACCTGCCCAACATCCCCATCCTGCTGCGGCAGCTGGGCCTGGGCGGGCTCCAGGAGTGGCTGGCCCCGCCGGATGCGCACTGGTTCCCCGACCACTTCCGCTGGGTGGCCCACGACTCCACCGCACTGGGCACCCTGCTTCTGCTGGTCCTGGCCGCTTCCCTGGTGGGCTGGTGGCGCGGCACGGCGCGCGCATGGCCCCTTGTGCCCGTGCTGCTGCTGTGGGTGGTGGTCCCCGCCGCGCTCGGCTATGGCTACAGCGTGTGGCGCGCCCCCGTCCTGCAGCACTCGGTGCTGCTGTTCTCCTTCCCCTTCGCGCTGGTGCTGCTGCTGGGCGGGCTGCACGTGCAACGCCCCGCCCTGGCCGTGGCCATCGCGCTGGTCCTGGCGGGGGCCGCCACCGTCACCCTCTTCACCGTACGGCGCCACCACCTCACCGCCCTGCATTCCAAGTACGAGGCCTTCCTTCAGGCGGCTGCGGAAGGCGCCGCACATCCGGACCGCCTGGTGGTGATCGACGCCCCGCCCGAGGTGCTCGACTTCCTGGAAAGGGAACCGCGGTACGCCGCCGCACGCGGGCACTACCTGCGCGTTCGCGACCTGGGCGGCAACGCGGACCTGCTCGCCAGGATCCGCACCGGGAACCCGACCGAGGTGGTGCTGGGCCTGTTCCACAGCACGGACCGCGCGCTGCCGGCCCTGGTGCAGCACAGCCACCCCGTGCTGCAGCGGCGCGTGGACCTGGTGGAAGGGCAGCTGATGCACTTCCGCACGGTGGGACCCGGCATCGCGGACACCGCCGCCTGGGCCGCCACCGCACCGGGCGCTCCGCACCAAGGCTGGCAGGTGGAACCGTCCCTGCCCCGCATCGACGAGCCCGGGGGGCCGGGCTGGGACCTGGGCGGGCGCGAGTTCGGCGTGCTCCACGAAGCACCGGTCCCGCCCGCCCTGGAGGCCAACACGGTGCTGGAACTGCTGTTCGATGTCACGCCGCTGGATACCGCGGGGCTGGCGCTGGAGGCGGTGATCGAAGTGCGCGCGGACCGGGACACGGTGCTGGCCTACCGGGGAGCGTCCGCCAGGGCTTGCGGGGCACGGCCCGGCGTGCGCGGCCCCGTGGTGGTGGCCCTGCCGTTCAGCCGCGCCCTGTTGCGCCACCCCGCACTGCGCCTCCGCAGCTACGTGTGGAACCGGCACAGCGGCCGGGTGCGCATCCACGGTGTTCGGCTCCGCTGGCGCGAAGGCGACCCCGCGCTGTACGGGCTGCTGGGTCCCATCGAAAGTTCCTGGCGCTTCGCCCCGCGCACCGATTGATGCGCTGCCCGGTGCTGAAAGAGGAAAGGCCGCCCGCAGGCGGCCCTTCCGGAACGGTGCCGGACCGGCGTCAGAACTTGAAGTTCAGGCCGATGCCCAGCGTCTCGCGGAACTGCGTGGTGGGGCCGTACTTGGCCACCCCGTCCTCGGTGCGGGCGATGTTGATGTCGTGGTCGTACAGCAGCATGGTGTTCAGCGTGGCCGCGAACCAGCTGTTCACCTTGAAGGTCCACAGCATCTCCCAGTTCACGTCGATGTTGGAGGGCTCCTTCAGGTAATTGCTGAACAGGTCCAGCCGGGTCATGAACCCGATGTTCTTCGCCACGTCGGTCTGGTAGGTCAGGTTCAGGAAGGCACCCAGCTGGAACAGCGTGTTCTCCCCCGCCTTCACCCGGCGGATCAGGCCGCCCGTGGTGTCGTATACCGCAGGGTCCACACCGAAGTTGCCCGCATCGGCCAGGTCCTGGTCCATCACGAAGGTGATCTTGGCGGTGACCGGCGACAGATAGACGCTGAGCTTCTTGTTGGGTTTGTAGTCCACGCCCAGACCGAAGAGCAGGTACCCCGGGGCCAGCAGGTTGGAGATCTTCACCGTGTCGTTCTTGGCGTCGAAACCTTCGGTGAACTGGGAGCGGAACTGCAGCATGGCGCTGGCGTACCACGGCCCCTTCATCTGGTAGCCGTAGCGCGAATTGAGCTCGAAGCGGTCGTCGCTCTTGAAGGTGCGCTTGCCCTCCTGGGCCAGCAGGCCGTATGCCAGGGCCAGCGAGTTGTCCCAGGCGATGCGTCCCTTGCGCTTGTTGGCGAAGGCGTTCAGCTGGGCGATGCCGCTCATGCTGCTCAGGCCGCCGGCGGCCCAGTTCACCAGCTGCACCTGGGTGAGGTTCAACTGGAACACCCCGCCGGTGGTCCATACCTTGGAGGAATCGATGGTGGCGGCGGGCTTGTCGCGCAAGGCCTTGCGGTCGGCGTCGTGCAGGTCCTCCTGGGCCATGGAGGGCATGACCAGCAGGCTTGCGAACGCGATGGACAGGGGACGGCAGGGGCGTTTCATGAAGGGGATCTGTACAGTTGGGTTTCGGTCTGGAGGTCGGTTGGCCGTGGGTCCGCGCGCACCACGTGGGGCGTCGGCGTCAATAGGCCAAGGCCCCTGGAAAGCACAGGCGGTCGCCACAAGGAACGGTATGCAGCCGCATCTCGTCGGTGATCTCGGTGGGCACTGCAGGATTCGAACCAGCGACCCCTACCCTGTCAAGGTAGTGCTCTGAACCAGCTGAGCTAAGTGCCCGAAGGGCGGCAAAGGTAACCGCTGCCGGACAATGGATCCCGAAATGCCGCACGCAACGCGAGGCGATGCCGCGAAGCACTGCCTGGGAACCGGTCCCAGCAACCGGGCCGATTATCTTTGCGGGGAGCAGCGCAGCATGGCACGGCACAACGTATCGGACAGCGGCAGGATCTTCAAAAGCCCGGTGTTGGAGGCGCTCACACGCACCCACATCGCCATTCCGCTCACCATTTTTTACGGCAGCGGCATCGGGGCCATGTTGTACGGCATCCTCAAGCTGGACCTCGACCTTGCGGGCAGCATCGGGCTCTTCCTGGTGGGCGCCTTCTTCTTCACGCTGGTGGAGTACCTGGTGCACCGCTATTTCTACCACATGGAAGCGGACAGCCCGCGGCGCGCCCGCATCCAGTACATCTTCCATGGCATCCACCACGACCACCCGCGCGACAAGAAGCGTCTGGCCCTGCCGCCGGTGATGACGGTGGTGGTGGCCGCGATGTTCCTGGGGCTCTTCCGCCTGCTGCTGGGCAGCTACGGATGGGCCTTCGGCGGCGGCTTCATGGTGGGTTACGCCACCTACCTGCTGGCCCACTACGCCATCCACATCCACCGGCCGCCCAAGAACTTCCTTGCGGTGATCTGGAAGCACCACAACCTGCACCACTTCGCCGATCCGGACGGCGCCTTCGGGGTGAGCTCCCCGTTCTGGGACCACGTGTTCGGCACCATGCCACGCGACCGGCGCACCAAGCAGGGAACGGCCGGAGCCTGATACGGGCCGGTGCTCAAGGCAGCTCCGGATACGATCCGCTTCCGCCGGGCATGCGCACCAGCGGCTCGAGCCCACGCACCGGCATCAACGTGCCGGGCCGGCGGGGCGTGCGCGAACAAGGCCCGGGGATGGAAGCTCCGACCACGGGCGCCCTGGGAGGCGGGCTCCCCATGAGGCCGACCGTTGGTCGCTTAAACGGTGGCGCGCGCCGCTTGGGGCGAAGGCACCTCCAGCACCTTCTTGAGCACCTCCACCGTGCGGTCGATCTCGGCGCGCGTGGTGTAACGGCTGAAGGAGAAGCGCAGGTTCGCGCCACGCGCCTCGGGGTACAGGGCGGCGATCACATGGCTGCCGGCGTTGCTGCCGCTGCTGCACGCACTGCCACCGCTGCACGCGATGCCCTCGATGTCCAGGTGGTAGATCAGCATCTCGGCCTTGCCGTCGTCGGGGAAACGCACGCTGAGCACGGTGTACAGGCTGTCCGGACCGATGTCGCCGTTGAAGCCCACGCCCGGTACCTCGGCCCGCAGTCGCGCCGCCATGTGGTCCTTGAGGCCGCGCACATGGCGTTCGTGCCCGGCCAGGTCGTCGTAGGCCAGCTCCATCGCCTTGGCCAGGCCCACGATGCCGGCCACGTTCTCGGTCCCTCCGCGCCGGTTGCGCTCCTGCGACCCGCCCTGGATCATGGGCCGCAGCACCTGCTCCTGGCCCAGGTAGAGGAAACCTACGCCCTTGGGCCCATGGAACTTGTGGGCGCTGGCGCTCAGCATGTCCACCGGCAGGCTGCGCAGGTCGAAGGCGTAATGGCCCATGGTCTGCACCGTGTCGCTGTGGAAGATCGCGCCGTGGCGGCGGCAGAGGGTGCCGATGGCCTGCAGGTCGTTGCGCGTGCCCACTTCGTTGTTCGCGTGCATCAGGCTCACCAGCGCCCGCGGATGGGCCGCCAGCAATTCCTCCAGATGATCCAGGTCGGCCCGGCCGTCGGCATGCAGCCGCACCCAGTGCACCTGCACCGTGCCGCGGTGCGCCAGTTCGTGCGCGGTGAGCTCGATGGCGTGGTGCTCCACGGGGGATGTGATCAGGTGCTGCACCCCGCGGTCGCGCACCCCGCAGACCAGGGCCATGTTGTCCGCCTCGGTGCCCCCGCTGGTGAACACGATGTCGCCGGGCATGCAGTGCAGCAGGTCGGCCACGGTGCGCCGGGCCCGCTCCACGGCCGCCCGGCTGCGTCGGCCAAAGGCGTGGATGCTGCTGGGGTTGCCGAATTCCTCGCGCAGGCTGGCGGTCATCACCTCCAGCACCTCGGGCGCCAGGGGCGTGGTGGCCGCGTTGTCCAGGTAGATCTTGTTCATGGCATCAGGTGGCGCTGCACCCAGGACCCGGGGGCAGGTGGCGGAACGAGCCGCGAAGGTACCGGCTTCTCGCGGCAGCACACAGCGGCCAGGATGGCCCGGTTCCGGACCGCCGGCCATCCGTCGTTCTCATCGCTGCGTCCCAAGTTCCGGTGTAAGCCTTCCCTTCGTTCGGCCGTTCATGGCTGGATGTGGAGCGCTCCTTGGCCCGCAGGACCGGGGAATGCTTCGGCCGACCAGTGCAGCGTTCAGCCGATCGTGGCCATGGGCAGGCTCCCCGACCACCGGATCCTCCGCGGCCTCAAACCGGGACCGCCTCCAGGTGGTGCTCCCGGGCCCGTGTGATGCGCACCTCGGCGAAGTCCCCCAGGCGCAGGTGGCCTGAGGCGGTGGGGATCAGCACCTCGTTGTCCACCTCGGGCGAGTCGTGCTCGGTGCGGGCGATGTAGTGGCCGCCCTCGGCCTTGTCCACCAGCACGCGGAAGACCCGGCCCACCTTGGCCTCGTTCAGTTCGAGGCTGATGCCGGCCTGCAGGTCCATCACATCCTGGGCGCGTTGTTCCTTCACCTCGGCCGGCACATCGTCCGCCATCGTGAAGGCGTGGGTCTGCTCCTCGTGGCTGTAGGTGAAGCAGCCCAGGCGGTCGAACCGCATGCGTTCGATCCACCGCAGGTTGTCGGCGTGGTCCGCCTCGGTCTCGCCCGGGAAGCCCGCGATGAGCGTGGTACGTATGGCGATGCCGGGCACCTTGTCGCGGATGGCGGCCACCAGGGCCTCGGTCCTCTCCTGGGTGATGCCGCGCCGCATGCGCTTGAGCATGTTCGTGCTGCCGTGCTGCAGGGGCATGTCCAGGTACTTGCACAGGTTGGACCGCTCGCGCATCACGTCCAGCACTTCCATGGGGAAGCCGCTGGGGAAGGCGTAATGCAGGCGGATCCATTCGATGCCGGCCACGTCGCTGAGGCGCGCCAGCAGCTCGTGCAGGTTGCGCTTGCCGTAGAGGTCCAGGCCGTAGTAGGTGAGGTCCTGCGCAATGAGCATGAGCTCCTTCACGCCCTGTGCCGCCAGGCGCCCGGCCTGGGCCACCAGCTGCTCCATGGGTACGCTGACGTGGCCGCCGCGCATCAGGGGAATGGCGCAGAAGGAGCACTTGCGGTCGCAGCCCTCGCTCACCTTGAAATAGGCGAAATGGGCCGGGGTGGTGAGCAGCCGCTCCCCCACCAGTTCGTGCTTGTAGTCGGCCTTCAGGGTCTTGAGCAGGCGCGGCAGGTCCCGCGTGCCGAACCAGGCGTCCACCTGGGGGATGCCGTCCTTCAGTTCGGGTGCATAACGCTGGCTGAGGCAGCCGGTGACGTACACCTTCTCCACCTCGCCGCGGTCCTTGGCCGCCGCCCAGCCCAGGATGGTGTCGATGCTCTCCTGCTTGGCATTGTCGATGAAGCCGCAGGTGTTGATCACCACCACGTTGTGGCCATCGTGCCGGGCCTCGTGCTCCACGGCGATGCCGTTGGCCCGCAACTGGGCCATCAGCACCTCGCTGTCCACGGTGTTCTTCGAGCAGCCGAGGGTGACGACGTTGACCTTGGTGGGCTTGCGGGTGCGGGCCTTCATCGGGGCCGGCGAAGGTACGCCGGGGGCGCACAGGGCGCTGGAGGGAACGCCCCGGGGACCGCACACAAGCGATGCGCCTGCCCGCCCCCAAGGCGCCCGCAACAAGGCCACCCGACGGGCCGCTTCTTTCCGACGCGGTGAGTATCTTGCACGGGCCATGCCCAAGGACAGTCCTTCGATCCTCATCGCCGACGACCACATCATCGTTCGCCGCGGTTTCAAGAACCTCATGGCGCTGCGCATGCCGCATGTGAAGGTGGAGGGCGTTGCGGATGCGGCCGGCCTGCGGGAACGGCTGGCACGCGGTCCACGACCCGACCTGCTGGTGCTCGACCTGCAGTTGCCGGACGGCAACGGCATGGACCTGCTGCCCAAACTGTGCGGCGACCCGTCGCAGCCGCCGGTGCTCGTGTACTCCATGAACCCGGTGCGCATCCACGGCGTGAAGGCCATGCGGATGGGCGCCATGGGCTACGTGAGCAAGGAGGCTTCCGAGGACGATGTGGTGGAGGCGGTGCGTTGCGTGCTGTCCGGCAACACCTACCAGAATCCGGAGCTCCCCGTGCGCCGGTCGCGTTCCGGCGCCGTTCAAGGCGCGGAGCACGACCCCATGGAACGGCTTTCGGCGCGCGAGCTCATGGTGCTCGACCTGTTGCTCACGGGCATGGGTGTGAAGGAGGTGGCCGAGCAGCTCGGCCTGGGTGTTTCCACCGTGGGCACCTACAAGAACAGGATCTACGAGAAGCTGGGGGTGAACAACATCCTGGACCTGCAGACGGCGGTCCAGCTGCACCGCAAGGGTGTGCATTGATGGCCTCCCGGCCTGCCATCGCACTGTTGGGTGTGCTGCTCGTGCTCGGGCAGTCCCCCCGGGGTCAGGCGCAGGAACACATCGAGTGGCGGCACTTCACCAACCGCAACGGCCTGCCCCAGAGCAGCGTGAGCGATATGGCCTGGGACCGGCAGGGCAACCTGTGGCTCACCACGCAGGGCGGCCTGGCACGCTGCGACGGCCGGTTCATGCGACCGGTCGCCTTGAAGGCCGCATCCTCATCGCGCCAACTCGTCCACCTGTTGCGCACCGTCGGTGGGTCGGTGCTGACGGTGGATGCCTCGGGGGCCGCGCACCGGCTGCACGACGGCGCCCCCCTTCCCTTGCCGGCCGCCGGTGAAGATCCGCGGGTGCCGACCGGCACCGTGCCCACCGAGCGCCAGCTGGGCTTCCTGCTGCGCCTGTGCTACGACCAGGAGGGCCCCGACGCCCTGGTCGCCGCCCAGGACAGCACACGCTGGCTCATGGCCCAGCAACGACGGTTGACCTGGTTCCGCGACACGGCGACGGTGGGCTCGACCATGCTGCCCGCACCGGCGGTCGCCCTCTTCACCCTGGCCGATGCCGTGCATGTCGTGGGCGATGATGGCGCCGTGTTCCGCTGCGACCCCGCACCGGGGAGCCTCCGTCCGGTCGCCGTGCCGCCGGAAGTGGCCGTGAAAGGCCGCTGGTTCGCCCAAGCCGGCGGTGACCATGTGCTCTTCCTGGCCGAGGACGGTCTGTACGCGATCCGCCGGACCGGACCGGAAGCCCTGGAAGCGCGGGCGGTGAACGTCGTCCTCCCTTCGCACGGCGACATCACCCACATCCTGTTGGACGAGGGATCGGGCGTGCTGGCCGTCTCCACCCTGACGCAGGGCCTCTTCCTCTACCGCCCGAAATGGTTCAGCAACCTGCAGTGCACCGATCCGGGATCGGTGCCCGACAACGCCTTCTATGCGCAGGCCGAGCTGGCCGACGGCCGGATCTTCACTGCGGATCACAAGGGCCGGGGGGTGGTGTTCACCAACGGCGTGTGCAGCGAGGCGCCCGACCCGCTCAAGCGCCTGGACCCCTTCTCCATGGCCAAGGATGCGGCGGGCGTCCTGTATTACACGGATGTGAACGGCATCCGGCGGTACGACCCGGCGGCGGAGCGGTCCACCACCCTGGTGAACAGCGGGGAGGCCCGCGCCATCATGGTGCTGGAGCAGGACACCCTGTGGGCCTTGAGCCGGGTGGCCTTCGGATGGGTGGGCGGGGACACCCTGCACCTGGAGGTGGCCCTGGACGACGCCGACCCGGAGCACGACCCCGTGACCCTGAGCCGGGCCCCCGACGGGCGCTGGTGGTACGGACACACCGAGGGTGCGTTCATCCTGGGCCATGGCGCCGTGCAGCGACCCGCACCGGTGGAAGGGCTCCGGGGTGCGAACGTGCGGGCCCTGCGCCGGCTGGGCGGCGTCATGCTCATCGGCACGTACGGTCAGGGCGCCTTCGTCCACGACGGCCGGGCCTTGCGCCGATTGCCCCTGGACGAGCGGGGGGCCCTGCTGCACACCCATGCTTTCGCCCCGGATGCGTACGGCGGCATCTGGGTCTCCACCAACAACGGCCTGCTGCGTACCACCCAGCGCGACCTGATGGCCTGGGTGGCGGACAGCACGCAACGCCCGTATTTCGCGCGCTACGACGAAGAGGACGGCCTGGCGGGGTCGGAGCTGAACGGGGGCTGCCGTCCGCCCTTCCTGACCCTGGCCTCCGGGCGGTTGTCGTTCCCCTCCATGCGCGGGCTGTTGCAGTTCGACCCGGCGGCGATACCGGATCCCTGGCCTGCGGCCGGGATCAGGCCCACGGTGCTCCAGGTGGACGGGGTGGCGATCCCGTTGGCGGACCGTACCGTTCTGCCCGTGGACCATCGCGAGGTGGTGCTGCAATACGCGTTGACCTACTGGGGCAATGCGGCCAATGTGCAACTGGAGCATCGCCTGGAGGGGGTGCGCAACAATTGGAGCCCCCTGCCCTCGGACCGCAGCGAGATCCAATTGGGCTTGTTGCCACCCGGCGAGGTGCGGCTGGTGGTGCGGAAGGTGGGCGGTCCCCTGCGCGGTGAACCGGAGGCCTTCTCCATCGTCCTGTCGGTGCCCCTGCCGTGGTACCGCACCTGGTGGGCCGGACTCTCCTTCGTGGTGCTGGCCGCGTTGATCGGGCTGCTGCTGCACCGCTGGCGGGTGACGTGGCTCCATGCCTCGAACGCCCGGCTGGCCTCGCTGGTGGACGAACGTACCAGGGCGCTCTCCGAGGCCAACAGCGGGCTGACGGCCGCGCTGCACCACCAGGAGAAGCTCATCGCCATCATCGCGCACGACGTGGTGCATCCCCTGCGCTTCGTGTCACGCGTGGCCCGTGACGCGCGCGCCATGCACCAACGGGGCGAGGACCCCGGGGAGCTCGGGCTCACGCTGGACGACCTGGAAGGCGCCACCCGCAAGCTGTTCACCAACGCCAGCGACCTGCTGGGCTGGGTGCGGTCGCGGCATGCCCAGGAACCCGACCGCCGGGTATCCGTGGACCTCCAGCAATGCGTGGACACGGCGTTCGACCGCATCGCCGAACTGAGCGGCACCACCGAACGCTGCAACGCCGTGCCACCCGGGACACGGGTGACCACCGACCCGGACGTGCTGGCCATCGTGCTCAACAACCTGCTGATGAACGCGGTGCTGCACGGGAAGGCGCGCCGCATCACCGTCGCGCTGGCCGAAGATCCCGGCACCGTGCTGCGGGTGGACGACGACGGGACGGGGATGAGCACCGAACAGCTGGACCGCGTCCGCAAGGAGCTGGAGGGTGCCGCCGAGGGCCAGGGACGGGCCGGTGGGACCGCCATCGGCCTGGGCTACGTGATCATCGCCGAATGCCTGCGCCTGCTGCGGGCCAGGGCGGAGATCCGCAGCGACGAACGGGGCACCGCGATCGAGATCGCCCTGCCCTCCGCGTAACCCTGGGGGCCGGGGGGCCGTTCAAGCGGCTGCGATGACAGACCCCAACAGCAACCTCATCCGGTACGAAGGCCTGCTCACCAGCGAGGTGCGCGTACAGCTCGCCGACCTGCTGATGGCCATCGCGCTCACGAACCTGGGCTCCCGCGGCGACCTCAAGAAGCTGTTCGGCGTGGCCGTGGAACTGCTGGACAACGCACAGCGCTACTGCTCGGCGGGCAGCGTCTCCTTCCAATGGCGGATCCAGGGGTCCGAGCTCGTGATCGAGATCAGCAACCTGGCGGACAAGGCCGATGCGGACCGGCTGCTGGCCATCGTGTCCTCCATCCAGAGCATGACCGCCGAGCAGATCGCGGAGGCCTTCAAGCAACAGCTGCAGGACCCCGCCTTCGGGGAGAAGGGTGGTGCCGGTCTGGGCATGCTGCAGATCGCCCGCAAGGTGGGCAACCGCATCACGGCCGCCGTGAGCCCCGAAAGCGACGGTGCGTACCGCTGCACGAGCCAGGTCACCACACAGCTTCGCGCCTGAACCCACGCCATGCACACGCTCCACATTCCGGCCACGCGCACCACGCCCGAGGTGCATTTCCAGCCCGAGACCGGCCACTGCACCCTCACCGGGGTGTCCATCCCGGAGCATGCCCAGGAGTTCTACCAGCCCGTGATCCAGTGGCTGGACACCTTCCTGGCGTACAGCCGGCGTCCGGTGACGCTTCGCATCGCCCTCACCTATTTCAACTCCTCCTCGCTGAAGGCGCTGTACATCCTGTTGGGCCGGGCCCGCCAGGCCCAGCTGATGGGGAGCACCGTGCGCATCATCTGGGTGGTGGAGGAGGACGATGAGTTCATGCTCGAGTCCAGTGCCTATTTCGCCGAACTGCTCGGCGTGAAGATGGACATCGAGATGCTCGGCGAAGGCGGTGCGGGCGAACGCAGAGCGGTCTGATCCGCGCCGTTCAGCCGCGGGCGAAGAGCCCTTCCACGAAAGCCTTCCGGTCGAATTCCTGCAGGTCGTTGATGCCCTCACCGATGCCCAGGTAGCGGATCGGCACCTGGAACTCGTGGCTGATGCCGATGGCCACCCCGCCCTTGGCCGTACCGTCGATCTTGGTGAGCGCCAGGGCCGTGACGTCCGTGGCCTTGGTGAACTGGCGCGCCTGTTCCACGGCGTTCTGCCCGGTGCTGGCGTCCAGCACCAGGAGCACCTCGTGCGGCGCGTCGGGCAGCACCTTGCGCATCACGTTGCGCACCTTGGTGAGCTCGTTCATGAGGTTCACCTTGTTGTGCAGGCGGCCGGCGGTGTCGATGATCACCACATCGGCGCCCCTGGCCTTGGCGCTTTCGACCGCATCGTAGGCCACCGCGGCCGGGTCGGCGCCCATGCCTTGGGCCACGAGCGGCACGCCCACGCGTTCGCTCCAGATGCGCAGCTGGTCCACGGCGGCCGCGCGGAAGGTGTCCGCCGCGCCGAGCATCACGCTCAGGCCCTCCTGCTTGAAGCGGTGGGCCAGCTTGCCGATGGTGGTGGTCTTGCCCACGCCATTGACGCCCACCACCATGATCACGTGGGGCTTGGTGGCCGCCTGCACCGGGGGCGGGTCCTTCATGAGGGCGATGATCTCCTCGCGCAGGATGCGGTCGAGCTCCTCGGTGCCCATGTACTTGTCGCGGGCCACACGCTCCTGCACCCGGCGGATGATCGTGAGGGTGGTCTCCACCCCCACGTCGCTGCTCACCAGCACCTCCTCCAGGTCGTCCAGGACGGCATCGTCCACCTTGGTGCGGCCCACGAGCATGCGGCCCAGCTTGCCCAGCAGGCCACCGCGCGAGCGCTCCAGCCCAGCGGCCAGGGCCGTGCGGTCGGCCGTTCCGTGTGCCTTCTCCTTGCCGAAAAGCCCGAAAAGCGCCATGATCATCCTTGGATGGACAAAGGCCCGTGCCGGATGGCGCAGGCCTTTGCAGATCCGTCCCGGGGGACGGTCACTTCTTCTGGGCGAGGAACTTCTCGGCCTCGTCGGCGGGCATCACCGATTCCTGGAACTGGTAGCCCCCGGTCTTGGCGCTCTTCACCATGCGGATGACCTTGGTGAACACCTTGGCGTCCGCCTTCTTCAGGGTAGCAACGACCTTCTTTGCCATGATTCATGCGCCGCAGCGCCGGTTACTTGATCTCTTTGTGAACGGTCATCCGGCGGAGGATCGGGTTGTACTTCTTCAACTCGATGCGCTCCGAGGTGTTCTTCCTGTTCTTGGTGGTGATGTACCGGGAGGTGCCCGGCTGGCCCGAGGCCTTGTGCTCGGTGCATTCCAGGATCACCTGTACGCGGTTCCCTTTCTTGGCCATGGCTGGATGGTTCGTTGGTTATCGGCCGGTCAGGCGCTGTAGTACCCCTTGGCGCGGGCCCGTTTCAGGGCTTCGGTGATGCCGAGCTTGTCGATGGTGCGCATGCCGGCGGCGCTCACCCGGAGGGTCACCCACTTGTTCTCCTCGGGGATGAAGTAGCGCTTGTCCTGCAGGTTCGGTGCGAAGGTGCGCTTGGTCTTCACGTTGGAGTGGCTCACCTTGTGGCCGGTGATCACATGTTTGCCGGTGATCTGGCAGACCTTGGACATGGCGTTACGGAATTCGGGGGCGCAAATATAAGGATCTTCCCGGTTGATCGCACCCGGCCGGTCCGGACCCGTCTTTTCCCAGCCCCACCCGGGTCAGCAAGCCCCCCATCCATGGCTTCCCGGCCCGGTTCGCGACCACCGGGCGCACCACCGTCGATGGGTCGGGACTTTCGCCGCATGGCACACCCCGATATCTTCGCAGCGCCCGCCGATGCCCCGGTCCGTGGCCTTGCATGCGCAACCCTGAGAAATGGCGCCCCTCCCGGATCCGGCGCGATCCGCGGACGGGCCGCTTCGTCACCAACCGGCGTGGGATCTTCGGAGGATCCCTCTACATCGCCGAACTCCAGCACGCCCACTACCTGCCGCTGATCGAGCAGCACATCACCGGTCGGGTGCTGGATGTGGGCTGCGGGCCGGTGCCGTACTACGAACTGTACAAGCCCAAGGTCACCGAGGTGGTGTGCGTGGACTGGGCCGACAGCCCCCATGCGAAGGATGTGCTGGACCACTTCATCGACCTCAACGCCCAGCAACAGCTGCCCTTCCCCGACGGGCACTTCGATTCCATCCTGGCCTCGGACATGCTGGTGCACATCACACGGCCGCATGTGTTCCTGGCCGAGCTGCAACGCATCCTCAAGCCCGGCGGCCACATCGTGATCACCGCACCGTTCGCCTACTGGATGGGTGAATACCCGCACGAGTACATGCACTTCTCGGAGTTCGCGCTCAAGCATCTGGCGAAGGATGCGGGCTTGGAGACGCGGCACATCATGGCCTACGGAGGCCACGCCGACGTGCTGATGGACAGCCTCAACAAATTCTTCCCGACCGGGCTTCCGAACCGGCTGTACTGGGCCTTCGCGCGCCTGGTGCTCGCCACAGGCTGGCCCCAGCGCAACCGCGCGCGGACCAAGGGGCCGTACGCCCTGGGCTACAGCATGGTGGCGCGCAAGCCCGGCGTTTGAGGCCCTTCAGCCGCGCGCCTCGAGCAGGCGCTTTCGTAGCAGGTTGAGGGCGGCCATCGCGCTGCGCTTGATCACCAGGTCTCGTCCACCGGGGAACCGGACCATGGTGGAACGCACCCCTGCCGGGCCCGCCACGGCCATCCAAACCGTGCCCACGGGGGTTTCCGGGGTCCCACCGTCGGGGCCCGCGACACCGCTCAGGGCCACGCCCCAGTCCGTGCGCAGGGTCTGCCGGGCGCCTTCGGCCATCCGCTCCACCACCGGCCGGCTCACCGCGCCATCACGCGCCAGCATCGCCTCGGGGACGCCGAGCACCGTCGCCTTCACCGCATTGGTATAAGGGACCACGCCGCCACGGTAGTAGGCCGAACTGCCGGGCACCCCGGTGATCAGGTGGCTCAGGTACCCGCCGGTACAGCTCTCGGCCAGGGCCAGGGTCTGCCCGGCCTTGCGCAACAGCACGCCCACCACTTCCTCCAGGCGGTCCGTCCCCTCGCCGAAGATCAGGTCGGGGATCAGCGTTCGCAGTTCCGCGACCTTGCGCTCCACCCGGGCCGTGGCTTCGGCCGCTTCCCGTGCGGCATACGTGCTGAGCCGGAGCCTTACCATGCCGGGGCTGGGCAGGTAGGCCAGCCGGATACCGGATGCCGCCAGCCCAGCCTCCCACCCGGCGATGCGCTCGGCCAGATGGCTTTCCGCCAGGCCGGTGGTGACCAGGGTACGGTGCACGATCGTGGGGGGAAGGTGCACATCGCACAGCCGGGGCAGGACCTCGGCCGTCATCATCGCCTCCATCTCGTACGGCACACCCGGCATGCTCACGTACACACGCGGAGCGGCCCCACCCTCACGCGGACGTTCGAACCACATGCCGCTGGCGGTCCCTTTCAGGTTGGGGATCACGGTGCAGGCCTCAGGCAGGTCGGCCTGGGTGCGGTCCAGGTCGGACAGGGGGCGACCCAGGCGCTGGAACATCGCCTCGATGCGGGCTTCCACCTCGGGGCGCCGCACCCGTCGTGTGCCGAAGAACGTGCAAAGGACATGGGTCGTGATGTCGTCCTTGGTGGGGCCCAGGCCTCCGGTGATCAGGACCACGTCCGTCGCGGCCCCGGCCAGGGCTTGCAGGATGTGGGCCTGGTCATCGCCCACGGTGCGTACCTCCACGGGCCTGATGCCGTGCAACGACAACTGTTCGCCGATCCACGACGCATTGGTGTTGACCGTCTGCCCGATCAACAGCTCGTCCCCGATGCAGATGATCGTGGCCGTGACCTCGCCCGCTTCCCTTGGCATGGGCCGAAGGTCGCCATCGGATCGATCACCGCACCAGCACCCGGGCGACGCGCACGGCACCGACCTCGTCCACGGCCTGCACCAGGTAGAGGCCCGGTGCATCCGGGTCCAGCATGACCGGGCTTGCGGTGCCCACCGGGCGCACCCTTGCGCACAGTCGCCCCTGCGCGTCGAACAGGGACAGCAGGCCCACCGGCCCGGAGGCCCGCACGCTCAGCCGTCCCTGCTCGACCACCACGACCAACCCTTGGTCCGCACCGGCGTCCCGGACGCTTTGAGAACCGTTGACACACGCACCGAAGAGCGTGAAAGGCAGCGTGTTAACGGTCCCGCCTGAAAGGAACGGTTCAGCCAAGGTGGAGGTGCCTGGGGCGCCCGCGCTCACCCCGTATTGCAACTGCCCGCCCAACGGTGTCGGATGCGTCATGGTCAAGGTGTAGGCACCGGGAGGCAGGCAGACCGTCGCACTGTCCGCTTGGAGCGCACCAAGCACCAGGTTGCCGGAAGCCACGGCGTTCCCGCCCCCGTCCTCCAGCCCCCACGCGATGGACCCGTTGACCATAGCCCCGCCGAAGTTGCCCAAGTGCACCGACACCGGTACGCAAGGGTCGGCCGGACAGAGGTCCACGATCAACGGCCATTCACAGGCCAGCGTATCGAAGAAGTAGGTCCACAGGTGCAGGCTGGCCTGGAAGGGACCGGGCGGCATCGAGGTACCGGGATGCAGCGCCAGCGCATGCACCTGGGGTGCGGTCCCGATGCCGAAATAGTTGGGCACCTCCACGGCCAGCGTATCGCCCTGACCATCGAGCAGCACGAACGTCGGATAGTTGAAGAAAGCGCCACCCGGGTTGGCCACCACCACGTCGATCCTTCCGGTGTCGAACGGCGCCCATTGCAAGGGGAACAGGTCCAGGCTGTCGCAGCCCGTGGCTGCGGTCCCACCGGCGACGATGAAGGTGTGTTCGGGCTGCGGGGCGAAGTCGCTGGCGAAGGTGCCGTCGATCACGATCGTGTACGTGCCGGCGGGCAAGGGCCCCACCAGCACCTGTTCGGTGTGGGGCACGATCACGGCCAGGCCGCCCGGGTCGGCGGCGACCACCTGGATGGTGACGATGTTGCCTACGGCGCTTGCGGTGGCGCTCACGACATAGGCGCCGCTACTGCTCAGCCCTCCGGAAAGTGCGATCGTGATGTTGTCCTGCGGGGTCGGGTTGGCGGGCAGCACCGCAAGGTGGTCGATGTAGAAGTAGGTCTGTGCCATCCCGGCCAGGGAGGTGGCCAGCGACAGGGCGGTCAGGAACTTGCGCATGGCATGGTGGTGTGTCGATAGGACGTGCTTCGCCGGGGCAGCGCTGCTCCCGGGGCTCGCAACCATGACGAAGGAAGGGGCCTGCCGGTGGTATGGCCGATCAGCGCCGACCCTACGGCCGTGGATGGTCGCGCAGGGTGCCCGTTATGACGCACGAAGGCCCCCGGAGCGCTCCGGAGGCCTTCGTCATTCCAGTGGATCCGGATCAGCGGACCACCAGCCGTTCGATGGTCTGGCGTTCGCCCTGGCCGATCCGCAGCACGTAGGCGCCCGGTGCCAGGCCGGACACGGACAGATCGGCCACGCTTCCGTCCGCGGCAGGGGCGTAGCGCTCCTGCAGGACCAGCCGGCCATCGCTCGCCATCACATGGACATCGACCGCCTGGTCCAGGTCCCAGCCGTCACCTTGCAGGGCGATGTGCACCGGCGCACCCTCCGTGGGGTTCGGCCACACCGTCGCTTGCGCGGTGCCGAGCAGCTTGCCCTGGCCGTCGTTCTGCGGGCTGGTACCGATGGCCACCCAACAGGTGGGGCCCCAGTTGCACCAGCTCTGGCCCGTGTCGTAGCTGATCCGGACCCTTACGTTGTAGGTGTTGCCGGCCACCAGGGGTTGGGTCATCCAGTTGAGGATCACCCCCGAGGTGGGGAGCGAGATCCGACGCAGGTAGCCGCTGCCCGAATGGGTGAACTCGAACTGGTAACGGTCGGCACTGGTGCGCTTGTACGCGTACAGGCGATCGCTGCCGCCGAAGGTCTTGGTCACCCCGCAGGAGAACTTCGGGTCGTTCGGGCGGTCCACCAGGCGCGTGGTGTTGCAGGGCGGTTTCTGCGGGTTGAAATACACGCGGCAGGCGGGGCCGAACTCCCGGTACGTCCCGGCGATCTTGGCACGGATGCGGACGTTCAGCCACTGGTTCACCGGCACCGGCAGGGTCTGCAGCCAGGCATAATTCAGGTAGGAGGCCCGCTCGGGATCGTTCGAGTCCCAGCCGTTGTACGAGCCGTTGTGTATGAACACCCTGCGGGAGTAACTGCCGTTGGGGTCGAACAGCCAGAACTGATAACCATAGTTCACGTTCTGCCCGGCGAGCGGCGTTCCAGGCAGGTGGGCGGCCACGACAGCGGGCTCGGGGTGCGCGATGAGCAGGTTGCCGTAGATGAGGTCACCACGGTCGCAGAGCGCCTCGATCAGGCGGTCGGGGCCGATCGGCAGGCAGAACGGCGCCCCGTTGGCCACCGTGCTCAGCGATCCGAAGTCCCCGTTGGCCCGGTTGTCGATGATCCGTTCCCCGTTCACATCGTACAGGATGTAGTATCCATTGGGGTTCATGCCGTCGCCGAAGCTGTCGAACACCCGCAGGTTGTAACAGCCGGCATCCACGCAGCAGTTCAGGTTGAGCAGGGTGTTGGGAGTGTATCCTCCTCCGGAGCAGATGGGGACCGATTGCCCGGCGGCGGTGATCTCCCAACTGGTCTGTGAGGCATCCACGTCGGTGCGCAGGGTGAGCGTGAGCTGTTCACTGCACTGGGCCTGTACCAGCGGTACTGTCCAAACGGTCAAAAGAGCGGTGAGCAAGGTGTTCCTGTATCCCATGGCGGAATTTCTTGCCCCACAATTTACCGCGCCTCGAGGGGGGCTGTCCAGCCGCCCTGGGCTTGTTTTCAACACAACACTCGTGATCATCGCCGCGACCCGGGCAGGGAGGGCGAACGCACACGATGGCCGGGGAACGCCCGGCTCAGTCCAGCGAATAGTGCTTGGCGTCGGCGGCACCGTTCACCAGCACCTCGGTGACCGTGAGGGTCATATCCATCGGCCCCTTCTGGAGGATGAGGTGCGGGAAGAGCACCCCCTTCACCTCGCGGTAGTCCTTCAGGTCCGTAATGACCTTCATGTTGCCATCCGGAGTGGCCTTCATCTCCTCCCGCCGCAGTTTCAAGCCGGAGGCCACGCTGTAGTATTCCGAGAAGGTGGAACCCATGTCGGTGAGCACGGTGATCTTGTAGGCCTGTTCCCCATCCACCTGAACGGTTCCAGGGAGCACCATGCGTCCGATCTTCGGGTAGTGCAGTTCGGGGAAGGGCGGGGCGTTCATTTCCATCTCCTCGAGCTCCATCTCGATGATCTCCTCGGATCCGCCAGGGCCGTTGCGCCGGGCACGGGTGCCGTCACAGCGCACCTGTTGCAGCAGCATCGTGCCGCTGCGCATCTCCATGGCGTACCGGTCGGGTTCGGCATTCCATTCGGTGATGGTGACGGGCATGCCCATGGCGGTGGTGGACATGCTGCGCTTCAGGCTGCGGACGGCCTCCACGGCCGTTCGCCCGCCGATGGCCTTGAAGTAGGCCTCGAGCACGGTCTGCGGTGTGACCCCGGCGGGCACCGGACCCAGTTCTTCGCGGAAGGGGTCGCCGTTCTCGTCCAGTTGCGTCACCCCGCGCTCGAAGCTGAGCGGCACCAGCTTGTTGCCCACGCGTTCCATGTCGCCCACCACCAGGATCGTGGCGTTGTCCGGATGCAGGAAGCGCTCGGCAGCGGCCTTCACGCTCGCCGCGCTCACCGTGTCCAGGCGCTTGAGGTAGTTGGTGTAGTGGTCCTTGGGCAGGTCGTAGAGGTAGGTATTGAGGGCGAAGCGCGCCACGGTGCGCGGGTCCTCCAGGGAGCGCGCGAAGCTGCCCGCCATGTAGCTCTTGGCCAGGGCCAGTTCGTCGGGGGAGACCCCGTTGAGCCGCATGTGCTCGAGCTCGAAGATCATTTCGCCGGCCGCACTGTCAGTGACCTCGGTACGCACGCTGGCCCCCGCGCTGAAGTGCCCGCAGTACTTGTCCGGATCGAGGCTGCTGTACGCTCCGTAGGTGTAGCCCTTGTCCTCGCGCAGGTTCTGCATCAGGCGGGCGTTGAACACGCCTCCGCCCAGGATGGTGTTCATGACCTGGCCGGCCTGGGCCATGGGGTCGTTGGGCCGCAGCTCCACCGGGTACACCACGCGCAGCACGGACTGCGGGGCGCCAGGGCGGTCCACCACGGCCACACGCCGCACTTTGTGCGGCCGGGGCGTCTTGGTGGGCCGGATCACCGGACCCAGGCCGTCCACCATTTCGCGGCCGTCGGCATCCAGCGTGCCCGCCACCGGTGCGGGCCGCCAGGAGGCGAACCGTTTCTCGGCGGCGGCACGGGCCTCCTGCTCGGTGAGGTCGCCCACCAGCACCAGAAAGCCCTTCTCGGGCCGGAAGAAACGCTTGTAGTAGGCCTCCAGGTGCTTGCGCTCCACCTTGGCGACGCTCTTTTCGGTGGGCACCTCGCCGTAGGGGTAGCCCTTGCTGAAGGTGAGCGCACGGCCCACCACGTCGGCGATGGCGTCCGGGTCGTCCTTGCGGCTCTGCAGCCCGCTCAGCATCCGCTTGCGCGCCTTCTCGAACTCGGCATCCGGGAAGGTGGGTGTGGTCACCACGGCCTGCACCAGCTCCAGCAGCGCGTCGTGGTTCTTCTTCAGGCAGGAGGCGTACACACCGTCGCTGGTGGTGCTCAGGCTGCCGCCGAGCTGGTCCACGCGGCGGTCCAAGGCCTCCTTGTCCAGGGAGGCGGTGCCGGCGGCCAGCATCTCGCCCAGCAGGTCCAGATACCCGGCCTTGTCCCCCTGCATCACGGGTTCGATGTCGAAGCGCACCTGCATGTTCACCATCGGCTGGCGGTGGTCCTCGACCAGGATCACCCGCATGCCGTTGGCCAGCAGGAAGGTGGTGTGCTGCCCCACGTTCACCGTGGGGGGCGGAGCGGGCCGGGGCGGTTTGCTGCGATCGACCTGGGCGTTCATCGGTACGGCATGGATCAGGGCGGCCAGGAACAGGCCGGCCACGGCGGTGTGGTGCATGAAGGGGCGCATCGTCACGGCTTCTGGTTCTTGGGCAGGTAGTGCAGCACGACGCGTGCCTGGGGTGTGAAATATTCCTTGGCCACACGCTGCAGGTCCTCGGCGGTCACGGCCATGTAACGGTCCAGCTCCTTGGAGGCCATGTTCGCATCACCGAGGAAGGTGTAGGCGGTGGCCAGGTTGGAGGCCACGCCCGCCACCCGGCTGTTGTCCCGCGCGAACTCGGTCTCCAACTGGGCCTTGAGCTTGGCGAGCTCCTCCTTGTCCACCGGCGTGTCGCGCACCCGGGCGAACTCGGCATCCATGGCCTTCTCCAGGTCGGCCGCCGCCACACCCATGTTGGCGATGGCGAAGGCGATCGAAAGCCCGGGATGCTCGAAGGGAAGGCTGAAGGCACCCACGTAAAGGGCCTTCTGTGCCCGGTCCTTGAGCTCCACATTGAGGCGGGAGCTGTTGCCGTTGCTCAACAGGCGGTTCAGCATGTCCACCGCGTAGAAATCGGCCGTGCCGTACGCCGGGATGCGGTAGGCCTGCACAACGGCCGGCAGCTGCACCTGGTCGTACACCGTGTCGCGCACCTCCCCCTTCAGCGGAGGCTCCACCACGGAGGGCCGCACGATGTCCTTGCCCCGGGGGATCCCCGCGAAATACTTCTCGACCAGCTTCTCCACCTGGTCCACGTTCACATCGCCGGCGATGACGAGCACGGCGTTGTTGGGCACGTAGTAGGTCTTGTAGAACTCGAGGTAGTCCTGCTCGCTCGCCGCGTTCAGGTCCTCCATGAAACCGATGGTGGGCCATTGGTAGGGGTGCACCGTGTAGGCGCGCTTCAGCACCTCGATCAGAATGCTCCCGTAGGGCTGGTTCTCGTACCGCTGGCGCCGTTCCTCCTTCACCACCTCACGCTGCGTGCCGATGCCCTTGGCATCCACCTTGGCGTGCAGCATGCGCTCGCTCTCCAGCCACAGGCCCAGCTCGAGCTGGTTGCTGGGCAGCACTTCGTAGTAGTAGGTACGGTCGCCCGTGGTGTTGGCGTTCAGCACCCCGCCGGCCTTCTCCACATGCTTGCTGAACTCGCCGCGACCGATGTTGGCCGAGCCCTCGAACAACAGGTGCTCGAAGAAATGCGCGAAGCCGCGGCGGTCCGGCCGTTCATCCTTGCTGCCCACGTGGTACATGACGCTCACGGCCACGATCGGCGTGGCATGCTCCTCATGCACGATGACGTGCAGGCCGTTCCCGAGATCGAATTCCTTGAACGCAATGGCGCTCTTCTGCGCGGCGAGCGATGTGGCGAGCATGGTGGCCAGGAGGAGGATGGATGTTTTCCGCATGCCGGTGGGGCTTGGGTGCGCACCGCGCCGGAGCCGGGTCCGGTGGGCGGCGGGCAAAAGTAGAGGCTATCTCAAAAACCCGTTGGGCTGCACGAGGGTCTTTCGCGCCCATGCTTCGCAGTGAAATGGCTTACAGAGCTACCGGCCATGCTCGGTTCTCACATCTCACCTGAACGCGCAATGGGTGCCTCGGCGTGGTGCTTGGGCATGGCCTGCCGCACGATGGGACCCCGTGGAGGCCCGGACCACCGGTCCTACCGCGTTCGGGCTTGACAGGTTCGTTTGGCGCACGCTAATTTCGTCGAACAAAATCGCAGTTTTATCGATAAAATGAGAGGTTCCATCGTACTGACCATGCCCCCTCAACGCGTTGCGGCCACCCACCCGGCCCTCACCCCCACCCTGCTGGACCTGCTGACGGACCTGGACCGCCGCTTCGGTGCGCGTGCCCAACGGCTGCTGGAGGAACGGCGCGAGCGACGGGCGCGCATCGCCACCGGGGAGGTGGCGCGGCTGGTGGACACGCAGCATGTCCGCCGGAACCATTGGACGGTGGAACCTGTGCCCGCGAACTGGATGGAGCGGCGGGTGGAAGTGCTGGGACCGGCGGACCGGCGGAGCATCATCGAAGGCCTCAACACCGGCGCCAAGGCGTATGTGGCCGACCTGCACGATCTGGCCGCGGGCCGCAGCGGCCGCTCGATGGAAGCGCACCGGGCCATCGGCCGGGCCGCGAAGGACCGTCTGAGCTGCATCGTTCCCGAGGAGGGGCGCATCCGGCTGCGCGGCACGGCCCGCACCCGCCTGGCGGTGGCGCTCCGGCCACTGGGCGTCACCGAGGGCCTGGTGCGCCACGGTGGCCGGCCGGTGCAGGCGGGTCTGTTCGATGCGGCCATGCTCCTGCACCACCACGGCCAGGCCCTGTTGGACCGGCAACGGGGCGTGCACGTGTACCTGCATGATGTGCAGGGCCACTTGGAAGCACGCTGGTGGAACGACTTGTTCGATGCCTTGGAGGAAGCCTGTTCCCTGGAGCGCGGAAGCATCCGGGCCACCGTCTTCGTGGACAACGTGATCGGCGCCTTGGAAGCCGAGGAGGTCCTGTTCGAGCTGACTCCGCATTCGGCCGGGCTGGCCTTGGACAACGCGGCCTATGTGGCCGATCACATCGCGCTGTTCACCGGCCGCGACAACGGGGTGTTCCCCGATCGCGAGCGTTTCGGCATGGACTGCGGGCTGTTGGAGGCGCTGGCCCGCATGGTGATCGGGGTCTGCCATCGCCGGGGCGCGCATGCCCTGGGCACCCCCGGCCACGGATTGCCGCACACCGACCCCGGCCGCCCCAAGCCCGCGCTGCTCGAAATGCTCAAGGACAAGGAGCACGAGGCCGCCTTGGGCATGGACGGCACCCTGATGGCGCATCCCGAATTGGTGAACGCCGCGATGACCGAGTTCAACAAGCACATGGGGTCCAGCCATCAGTTCACCGTGCAACGGCGGGAGGCCATCGCTGTGCCGGACCTGTTGACCAGGCCCGAGGGCGACATTTCGGTGGACGGCCTGGTGCGTGCGATACGGACCGGATTGTTGGGGCTGTCGGCCATGGAGAACGGGATCTCGCGGATCGAGCTCGACGGGCGCACGCACGACCGCAGCAGCGTACGCCTGGCCCTGGCCCTGTTATGGCACTGGTCCGTGGCCGACAAGGGGCGGATCAGCGCCTCGGGGCTGGACATCCACGACGACCTGATCGGCTTTCTGGTGAAGAAGGAGGTGGAGAAGCTGTACGTGCGGCCGGGTGCGCCGGAGCGCAGTGTGCTGGAGCGGGCCGGCGAGCGGCTGTGCGCGCTGGTGCTGGGCACCGATCCCCCGGCGTCGGTCTGATACCACTTCGCACTAAGGAGTAGGCCGATCTACTCGGTCTTTTTCCACATGACATCTCCGTCGTGATCGTTCCGTAGCACCGGCCCTCGGTAGCTCCGCTCCCTGCGGTCCACGCCTTCGGCGTTGCAACGACCCCGCCGTATCGTCCTGCGAAAAAATCCCTTCGCAGCTCTAGCCTACGCCTTAATGCGAAATGGTATGATATCCTTCGGACATCCCGTTCCAGCCGATCCGCCGGTGCTAGTTGCGCATGCCTTCACCGGGAGGTCTGTTCCGTAGGCCGCACCACGCAACAGGTCCCCGCACCGGCCGGTGATACAACAAGGGCGCTTCCTCGGTCGCGCTTGAATGACCCCATGGTTTGAGGTCCACCGTGCCGCAGCGCCTATTTTGGCGACCATGAACGCGCAATGGATCGCGACCTCGCTGCGGCTGCCCATGGATGGCGAGCGTGTGCTGTGCTGGGTGCCGGGGCACCGGGTGTACCTGCCGGGCAAGAGCGGCGCCACCGAGCTTCGGGAGGCGGTGATCCTGCGGTTCCTGCGGGACCACTTCGTGCACAACCCGAGCCGCACGGGCCGGGCCACCGCCCCGCATCTGTGGGCCGGGGAAGGCAACAGCAATCAGTTCTTCGAAGCGGTGACCCATTGGCAGCCGCTGCCCACGGGCCCGACGCCTCAGCGTCCCTGCTGATCGTTCGGCACGATCTCCAGCAGCTCCACCTCGAACAGGAGGGTGCTGTTGGGGGGCAGGTCGCCGCCGGGGCCGCGGCTGTTCCCGTAGGCCAGACCGGCCGGGATGAACAGCTTGTAGCGCGAACCCACCGGCATCAGTTGGATGGCCTCGGCCCATCCGGCGATCACGTTGCCCACGCCGAACATGGCCGGCTGGCCCCGCTTGTAGGAGCTGTCGAACTCGGTGCCGTCCAGCAGCGTGCCGCGGTAGTTCACCTTCACCACGTCCTGGGCCGTGGGCTTGGGCCCCGATCCGGCCTGCAGCACCTCGTACTGCAATCCGGAGGCCGTGGTGATGACGCCCGGCTTCTTGCCGTTCTCGGCCAACCAGGCCTCTCCTTTGCGCAGGTTCTCCTCGCCCTCCTTCTGCTCGCGCTCCATCACCTTCTTCTGCACGGCCAGCATGTAGGTCTGCACCAAGGCCCGCACGTTCTCCGCGCTGATCCGCTCGGCGCTGTCCAACCCGTCGCGGATGCCCATGGCCATGGCGTCCACGTTCAGCGAATCCAGGCCGCTCTGCTTCATGTTGTGGCCGATGTCGGCGCCGATGCCGTAGCTCACCGAGTCGATGTTGGTCTTCAAGGGGGCGTTGCGGCCCTTCTGGCCGGTGACCTCGTTGGAACAGGCCGTGAACAGCAGGACGACCAGGGCGGTGAGCAGGGAGCGGAGGATCATGGGTGGTTCTCGGATGGGGCGCGAAGATAGGTCGCCGCCCCGGCCGGTCCCGACCTGCCCGACGCTTGCCCGGGACCGGTCGCGCTGCGCTCAGCCCCGTTCGGCCTCCGGTCGGCGCCGCGGATCGTTGCCCGAGGTCCTGCCCTCGCCCGCCAGCAGGGACCGTAGGGTGCGGTGGTAGCGGGCGAAGCGCGCCAGGTCGCTGTGGTGCCCGGTGGGGAATAGATGGATCCGCCGCTCCACCTCACCGGGGATGCTCGCATACAGCTTCATGGCGCTGGCCACGGGCACCACCGCATCACGTTCGCCGTGGAAGATGTGCACGGGGCACCGCACGTTGCGGATGGCCAGGTCGTTGGCGAAACGGTACTTCAGGAGCCAGCCGTAGGGCAGCCAGCGGAAGTAGTGCCGCGCCGGATCGATGAGACGGGCGAAGGGCGACTCCAGGACCAGGCACCGCGGTCGGCGTTGCGCGGCCACGGGGACCGCGAGGGCACTGCCGAGGGACCGTCCGTACACCACGATCCTTTCCTCCGGCCAACGTTCGCGCAGGTGGTCGTACCACAGCATGGCGTCGGCCAGCAGGGCCTGCTCACTGAGACGGCCGGCGCTCTTGCCGTAGCCCCTCGGTTCGGGCATCAGCACGGCATGTCCCGAGCGGAGGAAGCGCGGCGCACGCTTGCCCCAACGGCGCAGGGTGCCGCTGTTCCCGTGGAAATAGAGCACCACGCCCACGGCCTCATGCGCCGGGAAGAACAGGCCATGCAGCTGGGCCCCGTCGCAGCCCCTGATCCAGCGCTCCTCGAAGTCGAAGGCGAAGCGGAACCGGTGGTTCCGCGACAAGGGTCGGCGCACGAAGATCAGGCGCTCCTGAAGCAGGTAGTACACCAGGCAGAGCACCGCATAGGCCGCCGCCAGGGTCGCCAGGAGGGTCAACCACGTGAGCATCGCACGAAGGTACCCGCCGCCCGGGGCTGTGGTGAGCGGTCACTCGGCGGTGGCCAGGGCCTCGCTCTCGTACACCTCGCGCGAGCAGCTTTCACCGTTCTTGAAGTAGAACACGCCGCCCCACTTGTGGGCGATGCGTTTGAACTCGGTGCTCACCCCTTGCCTTTCCAGGCGGATCACGGTCATCACCTTGTTGGCCTCCACGACCAGTTCCTCCTGCCGCACCACCTCCTGCACTGGCTCCGGCACGATCGGTCGCTCTTCCACGCCCGGCCGGGCTTCGGCCGGATGTACCGGTGAGGCTTCCTCGCCGGCCACCGGGGTTTGGGAACGCCGGCCATCCTCGCCGCTCATGGCCTGGGCCGTGAGCGCATTGCGGGTGATCCTGGGGGCGGGCGGAGGTGGGGGCGGATCCTCTTTCCTGGCCACGGCCTCCTTCTTCGGTGGCGGGGCCGGCTCGGCCTTGGCCCGGGCCGCCGCCTTGCGTTCCTCCTGCGCCTTGCGGGCTTCCTCGGCCTTGCGGGCCTCTTCCGCCTTCCGCTCGGCCTCGGCCCGTCGCGCAGCCTCGGCTTCCTCGGCCGCCTTGCGCTTGGCCTCCACCCGGGCGGCGGCCTCGGCGGCCTTCCTGGCCTCGGCCTCGGCCTGGGCTTGCGCCTTGGCGGCCGCAGCGGCCTGCTGCTCCTGCTGCCGGGCCTGCGCCTGCTCCTCGGCCTGTTTCTTCTCCACCTGCTCCATTACCGCCTGCAACTGCGATTGGATGCTCTTGGTATAGTCCGTGTCATAGTCCAGGTCGTCCACCGACGGTTCATAGCGGATCACACCCACCGGCTGGTTGAAGACCACGATGTTGATGTCGTCGTACTGCTTGAAGAGCGAGACGGCGAAATCGAACGGCGCGAAGCCGTTGGCAGCGGCCTCGGCGGGAACCTTGGTGTCGAACACCAGCTTCTTGGTGACGAAGCCGTCCTTCTCGAAGCTCAGCACATAGTTCGCATTGAAGGCCAGTTCCATCTGGAACTTGCCCAGGCCGCTGGTGAGCACACGGTCCTTCTCCCCGTTCTTGTACACCACCACCCTGGCGTTCTCCAGCCCGCCACCCTCCACCTTCACGCGGCCCACGATGGTGAACGCGCGCTGTGCCAGCCCCAGGGCCGGCAGGAACAGGACGAAGAACAGGATCGCGGAGGTGCGTACGCCGGGCATGGTCGGTGACCGGGCCATGGGAACCCGGCGTGTGTGTGTACGTAAGAAGGTCCGCACATGTTCACCTCCATGCGGACCTGCTCCCTCTTTCCGGCGTTCCTCCTCGCACTGGTGGCCCAGGCACAGCCGGCATCCGGCGCCCTGAACGAGCTCAACGTGCTTTACGACGGGGCGGTCCGCTTCCGGGTGGACCGGGAGGACCGGTTGGTCGTGGACCTGTTCGACGCCGGGGGGCACATCCGTCAGGACGTGGTGTACGTGGAGTTCCTGGACCCCGGCGGCATCCGGTATTCGGCCGAGGAGGCCGCAGTGGTGATGGCCTGCGCGGACGGGCACGCCAACTGCATCTCCAAGGAAGTGTTCAAGATGAACGTGGTGCGCCACACCGGTCGCAGCGTGTTCCCGCTCGCAGCGGGCGATGCCGAAGGTGCGCGGGCCATCGCTTTGCTCTCCGCCGCGATCGTGGAGGCCCGGCAGGCGCTGGAGCGGGAGGCTTCCGAAACCCATGCGCGGCCGCAGCGTAAAAAGTGACCGCGCAACCATGACCATGAACCGACCGACGCTCACCCTGGCCCTGGCCATCGCCTTGGGCCACGCCGCCCAGGCCCAGGACCTCGCCGTGGCCGGCGCTCCCGATGCGGGCACCGCCCAGGCCCTGTTCAACGAAGGCGAAAAGGCCTACCAGCGGGGTGCCTACGACGAGGCCATCGCCCTCTTCTCCCGTGTGCTGCAACAGGACGGGGACCATCTCAACGCCTACCTGCAGCGTGGCTTCTGCCACTCGCTCACCAAGCGATACGAGGCGGCCGTGGCCGACTTCAGCGCGGTGATCGCCCGCAAGCCCGACCATCTCTGGGCCTACACCAGCCGGGGCAGCGCGTACAACAAGCTCAAGCAGTACGACAAGGCCATGCGCGACTTCGACCAGGTGCTCACCCTGGACCCGCGCAACGAAGAGGCGTACAACAACCGGGGCTGGGCCCGCAAGGGCGCGGGCGACCCCGCCGGCGCCTGCAAGGACTGGCGTGCCAGCCAGCGCATGGGCAATGCCGAGGCCCGGATCATCCTCTCCAACAACCGCTGCAAATGAACCGCGCCGCCACCCTCCTCCTCACCCTCGCGTCCACTGTGGCCATGCACGCCCAGGACATGGATGCCAACAACTGCATCGTGAAGGCACGTTCCGCCTGGGGCCAGCCGTGCGAGAAGTGCGAGCACTACAAGGAGGGGTACAAGCGTGATTTCTCCGGGACCTACCGCATCGACCTGCAGAACACCTGCGCCCAGCTGGTGGAAGTGAAGGTGGCCATGCAGGAGAAGAACGGCACCTGGCGCACCTTCCCCGTGAAGGCCCTGGCCCCCAACGAGACGATGAGCGCCTTCGCCTGTCAGGGCACCGGCAAGTACCTCTACTGGGTGCGCCGCGTGAACGACACGGAGATCGTGCTGCCGAGCGATCAGGAGATCCTCACCGAGTACCGCGACCGTTGAGCGGCGATGTCCACGGCGCCATGTTGGCATCGTGGTCCCGGCCCGCACCGCTCCCCGCAGCATGGGGGCTAGCTTCGTGGCGTCACCCATGGCCACCAAGCTGCTCCACATCGACCGTACCGAGACCTCCCCGCAGATCGACATGGACCTCGAGCAGGGCACCCTGGAGTTCGTCGGGCGGTCCCTCCCGGTGAACTCCGAACAGTTCTACGGGCGCGTCTATCGCTGGCTCGACGAGTATCTGCGGGCCCCGCGGGAGGAGACCACCGTGAACATGCGGCTGGACTATCTGGACACCAGCAGCAGCAAGCACCTGTACAACATCTTCGACCGCCTCAACGCGGTCAACGAGCGTGGCCAGCGCGTGCATGTCAACTGGCACTTCGAGACCGGCGACGAGGAGATGGCCGAGACCGGCAAGGACTACCAGCGCTTCTTCGGCCTGGACTTCCGGTTCATCGAGGTCGAGGAGCTGTTCTGACCCCCTCCGCTGCGGAGGGCGGGCGGCGGCGAACGTGCACCGCCGCGCCACCGCCTACAACAGGTCGTTCGCCAGGTTGGCCAGGGGGCTGCGTTCGCCCTTCTCCAGCGTGATGTGCGCGAACAGGGGATCGTCCTTGGCCTTGTCGATCAGGTAGCTCAGGCCGTTGCTTTCCGCATCCAGGAAGGGCGAGTCGATCTGGTGGACATCGCCGGTGAAGACGATCTTGGTGCCCTCGCCGGCCCTGCTGATCACCGTTTTCACCTCCAGCGGGGTGAGGTTCTGGGCCTCGTCCACGATGAAGAAGATGTTGCTGAGGCTCCGGCCACGGATGTAGGCCAGCGGTGCGATGGCGATCTTCTCGTTCTCGAGCATCTCATCGATCCGCCGCGGGGTGCTGTCGTGCTTCTCGAACTGCCCCTTGATCAGCTTCAGGTTGTCCCACAGGGGCTGCATGTAGGGGTCGAGCTTGCTTTGGATGTCGCCGGGCAGGTAGCCGATGTCCTTGTTGCTCAGGGGCACCACCGGTCGGGTGACGTAGATCTGGCGGTACATCCGGCGCTGGTCGAGGGCACAGGCCAGGGCGAGCAGCGTCTTGCCCGTGCCGGCCGCGCCCTGCAGGGTCACCAGCTTGATCTCCGGATCGAGCAGGGCGCTCATGGCCAGCGTCTGCTCGGCGTTCTTGGGGCCGATGCCGAAGACGCTCTGCTTCTCCACCCGGCCCACATGGCCTGTCCGCGGGTCGAACTTGGCCAGGATGCTCTTCTTCTTGTGGCGCAGGATGAAGAACTGGTTGCCCCGGGGACGCTTGATGCCGAGCTCCTCCACGGGCAGGCTTCCCTGCTCGAACAGGGTGTCGATAAGCGTTTCGTTGAAATCGTCGAGCACCGTGCGGCCCGTGTACAGCTTGCGCTGCATGTCCTGCACCTTGCCGGTGAGGTAGTCCTCCGAGATGATGTTGAGGCTCTTGGCCTTCAGCCGCAACGCGATGTCCTTGCTGACCAGCACCACCTTGCGGTCCTTGTGCTGGCGCTGAAGGGTGAGCGCGGCGTTGATGATCTGGTGGTCGTTCTTGCCGTCCTGGAACACCTTGGTGGCATCCACGCCGTTGAGGTCGTGCTTGGCCACCACCTTGAACTTGCCCTTGGTGGGCCCGTTCAGGGGGATCCAGTCGGTGAGCAGGTCGCGCTGGGCGATGCCGTCGAGGTGGCGGATGAATTCGCGCGCCTCGTAGTTGATGGTGTCGTTGCCTTTCTTGAACGTATCGAGTTCTTCAAGTACTTGGATGGGGACGGCCACGTCGTGCTCCTGGAAGCATTCGATGGCCGAGTGGTCGTACAGGATCACCGAGGTATCCAGCACGAAGATCTTCCGGTCTTTCTTCTTCATCCGATCAAGGAACGTTGCTGACCAAATGTATCCGCCGACCAAGGCCCGCTTGGGGGGCGGCCCTGCGCACTTATCCACGATCGATCGTGTCGGAGGATGGTGGCGCCAGGCTGCAGTCCGCGCCGGTGGCGGCGAAGCGGGAAAAAGAAGCAGGGGCCGCCCGTTCGGCGACCCCTGCTCACGCGGTGCGGCGGCCGTGGCCACCGTCCGAGACCTTGTTCCCCTGCGCTTCGCACCACCGGGGCCGTTCTTGCGATCGGCCTTCCGCTACTGCTTTGGTCCGTATCCGCCTGGCTGGCCTGCGGATACCGTCCGGGACGAACCTCTTACCAGGTCGGCCTTGCGGCCCTCGTCCCGAACACGACCTCGGCGCACGGCTCCAAGGCAGCCGCAAGGTACCCGATGGTCGTGCACGCCGAGCGATGGGTTATCCACGATCGGTCCACGATCCGGCGCACCTCAGCGGGCGTGCACGAAGCGGGCCGTCCCCCAGTGGCCATCCACCTCCACGCGCACGTGGTACACGCCGTCGGACAAACCGGCCAAGCCCACCCGGGCGGAGCCGTTCGCAGCCGGCCCATAGGCCACTGGAGCGTTGCGGCCGGCGGCGTCGAACACCTGGATGCGGGGTGTGCCGGAGCGTTCGGTCCAGCGGACCAGGAGCACCTCGCCATCGCTCCACAAGGAGAGCCCTCCCAGGCCGCCATCGCCCTCATCCATCCCGGTGCAGGGGTCCACCACCACGGCCAGGGTGGCCTCATCGGCCGGGCAGGGCGCCGTGGCTGTCACGGTGTAGGTGTAGAGCCCTGCCGCCGAGATGCCCGGGATGAAGGTGCCGTTGAAGGGCTGGTTGAACGGATCGGTCCACGAGCCACCGGCATCGGGAGCTCCGGTCAGCAGCCCGAACAAGGCCGTGGCGGGGTCGTTGATGCAGAGGGTCGTGGTGCCTCCCGTACCGGCCCAGGCACTGTCCGCCACCACCAGGGCGATGGAGGCGGTGTCGTTGGGGCAGGGTCCCTGGCCATAGACCACATAGATCAGGTCGTAGGTGCCCGCCGCGAGCGGTGTTGTCGTGAGGGCGGTGGTGCCGTCGTAGAACAGGCCGGTGAGGTCGCCGCCCACCACGAACGGGAAGAGGCTCTGGGCACCGTCCGCGTTGCACACGGCCGCGTTGGCATCCTGGCCCGCGTTCGCACCATCGATCAGGGTGATGCACAGGTCGGTGTCGTCCGCCGGGCAGCCCACACCGCAGGCCACCGTGTAGGTGTAGCATCCGCCAGGATCGGCGGCCGAGTCGAAGATGCCGCTGAAGGGCACTCCGTTGGGCGCGGTCCAGGTGCCGCAGTCGTCCGGCGTGCCGGTCAGCAGGTCGTACAGCGTGTAGAGCCCGGTGTTCTTGCAGATGAAGATGTTGCCTCCGGCGCCCGCGTTGTTGCCCACGGAAATGGTGATGTCCTGCGCATTGGCCGTGCCGGTGGTGGCCGGTGCGCTCGCCGAAACGCGGATGCGGTAACCGGTCCCGGCGGGTGTGCCGGCCGGGATGGTGGCGGTGATGGGCACCGGGGTGGTGGAGGCCACGCTGCCGATGGCGACCGGCGCGGCGAAGCTGCCCGTGGCGTCGCTGAGCTCGGCGGTGAACACGTTGCCCGCCCCCCAGGTGCCGGTGGCCGTGTACACCACTTGCACGGTGTTGCCCGCGCAGACCTGCAGCGGGGTGACGGTGGTGGTGTTCACCGCATGGGGCTGGGCGCCGGCGGCGGTGATGCGGATGTCGTCGATGCCGAAGCCGGGGTCCTGCCCGCCCATCAACGAAGTGCCGTTCACGAACCGGTAGCCGAACCGCAGGGTGGCCTGGTTGTCGAAGGCCGGCAGGGTGATGCTCTGCTGGGTCCAGGTGGGCTGGTTGCGGTACTGGCCGATCGGCGTGGTGATCAGGTTCCAGGTGCCGCCCCCGTTGGTGCTGTAATACACTTCACCGTAGTTCTGGTTGCCGCCGTTGCAGAGCCACCAAAAGCTCAAGGTCACATCGGTCTGCCCCAGGGTGCTGATGTCGGTGCTCATGCGTGCGAAGTGGTTGCCCGGGTTGGTGCAGAAGCCGTCGGCCGCAGCGAACGAGCAACAGGTGATGCCGTCGGCCACCGCCTCGGTGCTGGCCGTGTGGAGGTAGTTGCCGTTGGCCGGAACGATGCCGCCGGGCTGGCCCGGGGTGCTGGGTACCGTGAAGGTGATGGTGAACCCGCTGCAATCCACATCGCCGTTGCCCCCGCTGTACACGGCGTTGATGAGCCAGGTGTTGGAGCCGGGCCCGGAGCCCACGTCCGTGGTGTTGAGGGTGAATACGGGAGCGGACTCGAAGTCCTCGGTGAAAAGAACCGTCTGGGCTGAGAGGGCGGTGCCGCAGAACGCCGCGGCCAGCAGGGTCGTGATGCGCATGGTGGGGATCGTTGCGGTGCAAAATAGCGGATACGGGACATGCGGCGGAAGGACGGCCGATGCTTCCTCATTTGCGGATCCCGGCTAACTTGGCGGGTCCAGCCATGACCCCAACCCCCAACCCATGAGACCGAACTCATACCGTACCAGGCCGCTGCCCGTACTGGCAGCCCTGCTTGCGGCCGGCACATTGTCGGCGCAGACCGTGTTCATCAACGAGATCCACTACGACGACGCCGGCAGCGACAGCGGTGAAGGCGTGGAGATCGCCGGTCCCGCGGGCACCGACCTGACGGGATGGACGATCGTGCCGTACAACGGTTCGGGTGGAGCCAACTACACGCCGACCGGCACGCTCAGCGGCACGATCCCGGACCTGGGCGGTGGCTATGGTGTGGTGTGGACGGCCATCACCGGCCTGCAGAACGGTGCACCGGACGGGGTGGCCTTGGTGGACGGCAGCAACACGGTGGTGCAGTTCCTGAGCTATGAGGGAAGCTTCACCGCCACGGCCGGCCCGGCCAACGGCCAGACCAGCACCGACATCGGCGTGTCCGAGAACGGCACGGTGGAAGGCCAATCGCTGCAGCTCACCGGAACGGGCACGGTCTATGGCGACTTCACCTGGGCCCCACAGGCCACCGCCACCCCCGGCGCCTTCAACAACGGGCAGACCTTCGGGGCCGGGTCCTGCGGCATCACGATCGGCACGGTGACCACCAGCTGCAACAGCAACAACCCGGGCCCTGGCGACACCTACGACCTGAGCATCGCGTACAGCGGCGTGCAGGCCGGCATCACCGTGGTGAACAACAGCGGTTCCGGAACGGTGGGCGGCGATGACCCGGCCAGCGTGTCCGATGGTACGATCATCGTGAGCGGCATCAGCGATGCCAACGCCTATTCGGTGACCTTCACCAGCCCGTGCGACGCCATCACCGTCAGCGGGGCCGCGCCCAGTTGCGAGCCGCCCATCGACTACAGCGTGCTGGTGATCAACGAGGTGGATTACGACCAGGACGGCACCGACGCGCTGGAGTTCATCGAGCTCAAGAACACGGGCGCCGTGGCGATCGACCTGGCCGGCGTGGAGGTGCGGTTGATCAACGGCTCGGGCGGTGCTCCCTATGCCTTCTTCACCCTCCCGACCTTCTCACTCGCCGCAGGCGACTACTTCGTGATCTGCGGAACGGGCAGCGCGGTGGCCAACTGCGACCACCAGGTGAGCCCCGGCACCAACCTCATCCAGAACGGCGCGCCCGACGGCGTGGCCCTGCTCGACCCGGCGGACGTGATCATCGACGCCGTGACCTATGAGGGCGACATCGCAGGCTACACCGAAGGCAGCGGCGTGGGCCTGGAGGACAATCCCAACATCATCCCGAGCTACGAGCACAAGAGCATCTCGCGCTTCCCGGACGGCGTGGACACCGACCAGAACAACGTGGACTTCAGCCTGCGCTGCTCCACGCCCGGGGTGACCAACACGGCGAACAACCAGTTCTGCCTGTGCGAGCCGCCCACCGTGAACGTGGCCCCGACCTGCGTGGACGACTTCACTTGGGACATCCTGGTGGACGTGACCGACCTGGGAAGCAGCGGATCGGTGAACATCATGAACGACCTGAACTTCGACTCGGAGACCGGCGTGGGCACGGGTCAGTACAACATCGGCACCTTCAACAACCTGGACGTGGTGACCATCACGGTCATGCACGACACCCACAGCGAATGCGACGTGACGATCTCGAACATCACCGAGGACTGCACGCCACCGCCGCCGTGCGTGGACAATGAGATGGAACTGACGATCCACACGGACACCTATCCGGGCGAGATCACATGGGCGGTGCAGGAGGCCGGCGGCGGTCCGGTGGTGTGCTCGGGCGGCCCCTACTTCCAGCAGCTCAGCACCATCACCGAGGCGTGCTGCCTGCCTGACGGGTGCTACGAGCTGGTCATGTTCGACGGCTTCGGCGACGGCATCGATGCGCCGGGGGGATACATGCTGGCCGATGCCCAGGGCAACCGTGTGCTGGAGAGCGACGGGACGTACAACGCCACCGGCACGGCGGACAACCCCTTCTGCGTGCCGCTGGGCACCGACCGTCCCATCTTCCAGCAGTGCGACAAGGAGGACTGGCTGCCCACCGGTGTGATCGTGGCCACGGAGAACCCTGCGGTGAGCGCGGAGTGGACCGTGGGCGACCAGACCGACGACGGCTACCAGTTCTGGTTCTTCGACCCCGATGGCGGTTACAGCCGTCGCATCTTCCGCAACCACGCCACCAGCGGCGGTTTCGGTCCGGCCAACGCCACGCGGGCGTGCCACCTCAAGCTCAGCAGCATCGTGACCCTGCCGCTGCCCACGAACCGCCTGCTGAACGTGCGCATCCGCAGCCGTGTGAACGGCGTGGACAACGAGTTCGGTCCGGCCTGCCGTTTCCGGATCCCGAGCCCGCCGGTGGCCTGCCCCACCACCAAGCTCATCGACAACCCCAACAACGCCAACTACTCCTGCGGCGTGACCCGCGAGTTCGGCGGCTCGGACAAGGTGCATTGCTATCCGGTGGCCGGTGCGACCCATTACCGCTTCCGCTTCGAGAACGTGGGCGAGAGCTTCGTGCGCCAGGTCACCATCACCTCCACCAACCTGCTGCTCAACTGGGTCACCCTGCCGCTGCAGGACGGCATCGTGTACACGGTGACCGTGCAGGCCAGCTTGGACAACGCCGCCACCTTCTGCCCGGCGGGCGAGGCCTGTGACGTGACCATCGGCCAGGACATCGAGTTCCGCGCGTTCGAGGCCATGCCGGCCGCCACGCCCACCTTCGCGGTGTTCCCGAACCCCGCCGACGGCAGCAGCCTGCGCGTGCGCCTCACCGACCTCGACGAAGCTGCGCAGGGCGCGCTGCTGGAGCTGATCGACGCCCAGGGCCGGCTGACCATGAGCCGCCAGCTGTCCGTGCAGGATGGACAGGCCGACCAGACCCTGACGTTCGACCAGCAGCTGCCCGCAGGCCTCTATCTGGTGCGCCTCACCGCGGGCGACCGCGTGATGACCGAGCGCCTGGTGGTGCGCCGCTGAACGGACCGGCCCCCATGCGAAAGCCCCCCGGGACCCGGGGGGCTTTCGTGCTTTGTACGGACCGCCGTGTCATGTCATGGGGACATTCAACAGTGGCCGAAGAGGCACGGCGAACTGTTCACAGGCCGATCCGGGAGACCCGTTGCAAGCCTGAAGGCGTGGACCGCAGGGAGCGCAGCCACCGAGGGCCGGGCCTGCGGACCAAGTCCCCCAGAGAAGGCATGGGGAAATGGACAATCCGGATGGTGTTGGATGTTCGAACGGGATCAGTGCAGCAGCAACGAACGGCTGCGCAGGTGGCGACCGTGGGCGTCGGTGATGCGCAACAGCACCATTCCCGGGGGCACGCCATGCAGGTCCAGTTGCATCCGGTCGCTCCGTGCGGGCCATGGGCCTTGCATGAGCTCACGGCCCACGGCATCCGTCAACCGCCAGCGGGCATCAGGCACGGTCGGCGTCCACGCCACCACCAAGGCGTCGGCGGCGGGCTGGGGGAACACCCGCAGGTCCTCGCCGCCTTCACCTTCGGCCAGGCCGATCGTCAGCAGTTGGATGCTGTCCGACCGCAGTTCGCAGCCGTTCGCGAAGCCGCCCACCACAAAGTACAGCCCGTTGACCGACGGCGCCCAGGTCTGCCCGGTGGCCCCGTTGATCGGGTCGCCGTCGAGGTACCACTGATAGGTGTTGGCGGCCGTGCTGGTGAGCATTCCGCCATCGAAACCGATGGTCGGCGGGTCCATGGGGCAGCGGTCCACGATCCGGTACACCTGGCCGTCGTTGGTGTCGCCGGCGTAAAGCTCCCCGGCCTGGTCCTCGGCGATCACGGCGAAGCCCTGTTCGCCGGAGGCCAGGCCCAGTTCTTCCAGCCAGCCGCCCTGCCCATCGGGCGTCAGCATCCAGAACTCGCCGGCGCAATAGTCGGTGTGGATGTATCGCCCCTGGAGCCGAGGGAACACCGTTCCGCGGTACACGCGGCCGCCGATGGAACTGCACCAGGTGCCCCCGTCGGCGACGTTCTCATGTACACTGGCGGGGAACACGTAGGTGGACGAGTCCTGGCAGCCGGCCGTGTCGAAGGGGGCGTCGCCTTCGTAGCAGCGCCAGCCGAAGTTGGGGCCGCTGTGGTCGCCCCCCGGCCAGTGGTCCACCTCCTCCCACGAATTCTGGCCCACGTCCCCGATCCACACATCGCCCGTGAGCCGGTCGAAGCCGAAGCGGAACGGGTTGCGCAGCCCGCTGGCCCAGATCTCCGGCAGGGTGTCGTTGCCCAGCGCGGCCCACGGGTTGTCCGCCGGCACGGTCCACGTGGTGTCGGGGTCGCTCACATCGATGCGGATGATGTCCCCCAACGGATCGCTGAGGTCCTGGGCGTTGTTCAACGGATCACCGCCGCTACCGCCGTCCCCGAAGGTGATGTACAGCATGCCGTCGGGCCCGAAGTCGAGGTCGCCGCCATTGTGGTTCTCGTAGGGCTGCGGCCACTCGTAGAGCACCTGTTCGCTGGCCGTGTCGGCCAGATCGGGGTCGGGGCTGACGTGCCAGCGGCTGATGCGGCTGAACCCCGTGCCGGTGCCTGCGGTGTAGTGCACGTAGAAGAAGCCGTTGGCGGCGTAGTCCGGGTCGAAGGCCAGGCCCAGCAGGCCCTGCTCCCCGCCGGCATCGTTCACCTGCGCGCTGAGGTCGAGGAAGGGTGTGGCCGCCACATCGGCGCTGTCGCGGATGATGCTGATGACCCCGTGGCGCCGTGCGGCGAAGAGGCGGTCGTCACCCGCGTGCGCAAGGTCCACCACCTGGCTCAGCCCCCCGGCCCAGGGGACGAGCTGCAGTTCCACGGGGTTCTGGGCCCCTGCGGGCAGAATGGCCAGCCCGAGGGCGGCGGCGAGGAAGAAAGATCGTTGCATGCCTGTTGTTGGAGGGGGGCCAAAGTACAGGTGGACCGGAAGGGATGCCGCAGAGATCCGACGGAGAAGGCGTCGATGCCGGGGAAAGTCGCCTGTCGGCAGGGCGGCTACTTTTGCCGCCCCATGGGCCTTCACGACGAGATCGCGCGGCGGCGCACCTTCGCCATCATCAGCCACCCCGACGCCGGCAAGACCACGCTCACCGAGAAGTTCCTGCTTTACGGCGGTGCGATCCAGACGGCCGGGGCCGTGAAGAGCAACAAGATCCGCAAGGGGGCCGCCAGCGACTTCATGGAGATCGAGCGGCAGCGCGGCATCAGCGTGAGCACCTCGGTGATGACGTTCCACTACGGCGGCATGCTGGTGAACCTGCTGGACACCCCGGGCCACAAGGATTTCGCCGAGGACACCTACCGCACCCTGACGGCGGTGGACAGCGTGATCCTGGTGGTGGACTGCGTGAAGGGCGTGGAGGAGCAGACCCGTAGGCTGATGGAGGTGTGCCGCATGCGCAACACGCCGGTGATGGTGTTCATCAACAAGCTGGACCTGGAGGGCCGCGATCCGTTCGACCTGCTGGACGAGCTGGAAAAGGAGTTGCGCATCCAGGTGACCCCGTTGAGCTGGCCCATCGGCATCGGGCACACCTTCCAGGGCGTGTACGACCTGTACGACAAGGACCTGCGGCTGTTCGAGGAGGTGAAGACCAAAGTGGAGGGCACGGCCGTGCACATCAACGACCTGGCGGACCCCCGGTTGGAGGCCCAGCTGGGTGCGGACGCCGCCGGGCAGCTGCGGCACGATGTGGAGCTGGTGGAGGGCGTGTACGGCACGTTGGACCTGGCCGAGTACCTGGCGGGTCGGCGGGCACCGGTGTTCTTCGGGAGCGCCTTCAACAACTTCGGGGTGAAGGAGGTGCTGGACACCTTCGTGCGCATCGCGCCCCCTCCGCAGCCGCGGCCCACGGACCAGGGGCAGGTGTCGCCGGAGGACAAGACCTTCAGCGGCTTCGTGTTCAAGATCCACGCCAACCTGGACCCCAACCACCGGGACCGCATCGCCTTCCTGCGCGTGTGCAGCGGTCGCTTCCAACGCAACACCTACTACCACCACGTGCGGTCGGGCAAGCAACTGCGCTTCGCCACGCCCACCAACTTCCTCGCGGCGCAGAAGACCATCGTGGACGAGGCGTGGCCGGGCGACGTGATCGGGCTGTTCGACACGGGGAACTTCAAGATCGGCGACACCCTCACCGAAGGGGCCGGCTTCCAGTTCCGGGGCATTCCGTCGTTCTCGCCCGAGCTGTTCCGCGAACTGGTGAACCTGGACCCCATGAAGAGCAAGCAGCTGGAGAAGGGCATCCGCCAGCTCACGGACGAGGGGGTGGCCCAGCTGTTCGTGCAGCAACCCGGCAACAAGAAGATCGTGGGCTGCGTGGGTGACCTGCAGTTCGAGGTGATCGCCTACCGGCTGGAGCACGAATACGGTGCCCGATGCGCCTTCCAGAGCATCCAGGCCCACAAGGCCTGCTGGCTCACGGGCACCGACCCGGAGGCGCTGGACCGTTTCATCCGGGTGAAGGCCCAACAGGTGGTGCAGGACAAGGACGGGAACCCGGTCTTCATGGCGCCCACGGCCTACATGCTGGAGCTGGAGCGTCGGGAGAACCCCTCCATCACCTTCCACACCACCAGCGAGTTCAAGACGGCCGTGGCCACGGGAGCCTGAGCCCGTACGCGCCGATCCATCGGGGCCGCGCGAAAGCGGCATGAAGGGTTCCGTCCGCGTCCCCGGCGTGCCGTGCAGCAGGCCAGGTCCTCGCAACTCCGGCCCGGAGCCTCGCCGAGCGCGCAGGGAGACGCTTGACCCGCCTCCGCAACAACGGCTGCGACCACTGCGGGGTCGGGCTCCAGGCGGGTGCATCGTTCACCAAGCGGCGACGCCTTCGGCGTCCGGCCCCGGTGGGTCCATGGCCTGAGACCTTGACCGTTCCGCGGGCCTGTCGCCTGCAGCCTGTTGAACAAGTCCACCGCCGCTGCAAGGCCCTGAAGGATCGCAGCCCATGTTCCGCCTTGCGCCGGGAAGCCGTGGTGCCCTGCCAGGCGGTGAAGCACCCCGGGCCGACGACCTTCAGCGCCATGGAACAAGAAAGCCGCCCGGGAGGCGGCTTTCCGAAGTTCGGGGCCAAGCGCTCACTTGGAGGCCTCGCGCCACAGCTTGAGCTGTTCCTCGCTGAGCACGGCATTGAGCCGCTTCTCCACCATCTCGTCCATCACCTTGTACTGGCCGACCATGTCGCCCTGCACCACTTCGGGAGGCTGCCCCTCGAAGCGCTGGCGGAGCGCATCGGCGTAGCGTTCCACCTCCAGATAGGCGTCGAGCACCTGGGTGCGCTGTGCCTCGGTGAGGTTCACCGTGCGATGCACCAGTTCGGTGCGCTCCGCGGCCTTGGCCTTCATCTGCGGGGTGTCCACCACCTTCACGGTGCGCTCCTGGGCGGAGACCAGCAGGGTGAAAGCGGCGAACGACAGGGTGAGGATGCTCCTGCGCATGTCCTGGGGGTGTTGTAAGGATCAAAGATAGGTCACCCAATGGACGCAACGGGCGCCCGAACGTTGCCTTGCCCACGAACGGAGGTGGGATCCCCGGCCCGCTGTTTGTTGATCGGCTGTTAACGTCCGGTCCCCGGGTCGGGGGCCGGTTAGTTTTGCCCCATGCACATGCGCACCGCCCTGCTGCTGGCCTTGCTACCCTTCACCGGCCTGCTGGCCCAGGAACAACGGCGCCTGGAGTTCCGCATCGCCGGCACCGAGAAGGACACCGTGTACCTGGCCAACTACTACGGCAACAAGCTCTATTACGCGGACACGGCCGTGGCCGATGCCCGCGGCGAGGTCACCTTCGCCCGCCCCCAGGGCTATAAGGCGGGGGTGTATGCCGTGGTGGTGAAGGGGCCCAAGTACTTCGAGCTCATCGTGAACGAACCCCACGTGCGCATGCGTACCAGCGCGGCCGACCTGATGGGGGCCATGGCCGTGGAGAAGAGCCAGGAGAACAGCCTGTTCTTCGGATACATCCGTTTCCTGAACGGCCGCAAGAAACTGGGCGACAGCCTGCGCACGGTGCTCGACGGCACGGACGACCCCGGCCGCCGCAGCATCCTCAAGGGCCGCCTGGAAGAACTGGACAAGGAGGTGCGGGCCCACCAGGCCGGGCTGGTGGCCAAGGCGCCCGGCTCGCTGGTGGCCGCCATCGTGCGCATGAGCATGCCCGTGGAGCTGGACAAGCCCAAGCTGCCCGACGGACGCCCGGACAGCATCGCGGCCTACTACCAATACCGCAGCCACTACTGGGACCACGTGGACCTGAAGGACCCGCGCATCATCCACACCCCGGTGTTCCAGAACAAGCTCGACGAGTACGTGGGCGCGGTGGTGCCCCAGATCCCCGACACCATCATCAAGCTGGCCGACGAGCTGATCGGGCGGCTCGGCCCGGACCAGGACCTGTTCCGGTTCGTGGTGCACAACATCACCTACAAGTACGAGACCAGCGACATCATGGGCATGGACGCCGTGTTCGTCCACATGGCCCTCACCTACTACTGCCCGCGGTCGGGCGGTGACAGCAAGGCCTTCTGGATGAGCGAGGAGAAGCTCAAAAAGCTTTGTGAACGCGCCCGCAAGCAGGCCCCCTTGGTGATCGGTGCGCCATCGGCCGAGATCATCCTGCCGGACACGACCGAACAGGTGTGGAAGAGCATGCACAAGCTGCCCAACGACTACGTGTTGCTGGTGTTCTGGGACCCGCACTGCGGCCACTGCAAGAAGGAGCTGCCCGGGTTGTACACCAGCTATCGCGACACCCTGCGGCCCATGGGCATCGAGGTGTTCAGTGTGGCCAAGGCCACGGACAAGAAGCTGTTCGACGATTGGAAGGCCTTCATCCGGGAGCACGGCATGGACTGGGTGAACGTGGGCCTCACCCCCACCGTGTATGAGGAGGCGCGCAAGGACCCGTACAAGTACATCCCCAAGCTCACCACGCTGCAAAGTCTGAACTACGCCGACACGTACGACGTGTACGCCACGCCCAAGTTCTTCCTGCTGGGGCCGGACCGCAGGATCGTGGGCAAGCAGCTCAGTCCCACGCAGGTGGCCGATCTGGTGAAGCGGCTGCGCGAACGGGACAAGGAGGGCAGCAAGCCTTGAGCGGCGGTCGTGTGAACGGCAGGGTGCAGGCGACAGGCCCGCCTATTCGCTCTCGGTCTCGTTGGCCCAGATCATCTCGGTGATGCTCTGCCCGTTCTTGAAGTAGAACGTCCCCCACTTCGCGATCACCTTGCTGTACTCGTCGGCCTTGTTGCCGCTCACCACCACGCGGCGGATGATCACCTTGTTGCCCTCGGTGTAGCTTTCCTCGGTGACGCCTGGCGGGTATTCGGTGGCCAGCTTGCTGCGGTTGTAGTCCGCGAAGTCCTTGGGTTTGTTGAGCGGGGTGTTGGCGAGCTGTTCCTGTGCGGCCAGGCGCTGGTCGGTGGCGCGCTGGCTGAGCTGCTGGCCCACGCGGGCCTGCACGTCCTTGGTCTCCTGCACGTTGTCGCGCAGGCCACGGGCCACTTCGGCGCCGCGTTCCTGCAGGGCCACCTGGCGCTCGGCCTGGGCCACCACCTCTTCGCGGGCCCGCTGGTTGCGGTCCAGGCCCAGGCGGGCGTTCTGCTCCTGGCGGGCCTGCCACTGTTCCACGGCGGTGCGTTGGGCGGCCACCTGCCCGGCGTGGTCCTCCGCGCGCTGGCGGCTGGCGTCGGCCTGTTGTTCGCGTGTGGCGTCCGTCGCCGCCTGGGCACCGCCACGGGCCATGGCCGACCGTTCCTGGCGGGCCCGCTCGGCCTCGGCCAGGGACGCTTGGTAGGCCCGCAGTTGCTCGGCGTAGGCCTTGCGCTGCTCCTCGCTGCCCTGGTACAGCTGCTGGTCGTTCTCCTCGATGCGCTGCTTGTAGGTCACGCCCTCCTGCCTGCGGGTGGCCGCCGCGTCCCGTTCGGCAAGCTCCTCGTCGGTGAGGTCGCGGCGCAGTTTCTTGATGCGCTCGTACTTCTCGGCCTCTTCGCGCAGTCGGGCCTCGCGCATGAACTGTTCGGCCTCCTGCTCCTTGCGCATGTCGATGGTGGTGCTGCTGCGCTTGGGCGGCGGGGGCGGCTCCTCCTTCACCACGCGCTGGGCGGCCAGCTCGGCCGCGCGGCGGCGGGCCTCCTCCTCGGCCACCAAGCGGTCGATCTCGGCGATACGGTCGGCGGGGTAGGCCTCGTTGGGCTTGATGTCCAGTGCCTGGGCGTAGAGGCCGCGGGCTTCGGGCCAGCTTTTGGCGCCGAAGGCCAGGTCGGCCTCGGTGATGGTCTTGCGGTAGCGTTCCTCCAGCAGCCGGTCGGACTCCCCCTTCATGCGTTCGGCCTCGGCGGCCAGGCGGGCGGCCTCGGCGGCCTCGGCCTCCCGGCGGCGGCGTTCCTCCTCGGCACGGCGCTGCTCGGCGGCAAGCCGTTCGGCCTCGCTGAGCGCGGCGGCGCGGGCGGCCAGCTCGCTCTCGATCCGGGCGAGCCGGTCCTTGGGGTATTGCTCGTCGGGTTTCACCGTCAACGCCTCGGTGTACTTCTCCCGGGCCCGCTCGAATTGTTCCCCGTCGAAGGCCAGGTCGGCCGCGGCGATGAGCTCACGGTACCGGCGTTCCAGCGCCTCGGTCTCGGCCTTGCGGCGGGCCTCATCGGCGGCGGCGGCATCGGCGGCGGCCTTGTCCCGTGCGGCCTTTTCGGCGGCCAGGCGCGCGGCCTCATCCTTGGCCGCCAGGTCGGCCAGGATGCGGTCGATCTCAGCCAGCTTGTCCTTGGGATAGGCCTCGTCGGGCTTCACGCCCAGGGCGTCGGTGTAGGCCGTGCGGGCATCGTCGTACTTGCTGAGGCTGAATGCTTTGTCCGCCTTGGCAAGGAACCCCTGGTAGCGGGCGTCGAGGTCGGCCTTTTCGCGGGCCAGGCGTTCCTGCTCGGCCTTTTCGCGAGCGGCGGCGTCAAGCCGTTGTTCGATGTCGGCGATGCGGGCCTGGGGATGTGCTTCGGTGGGCTTGAGGTTCAGGGCATCCTTGTAGTCGTTGAGGGCTGCGGGCCATTGCTCGGCGCTGTACGCCTTGTCGGCCCGGCCGATCAGCTCGGCATAGCGCGCTTCAAGCTCCTGCCGCTTGCGTTCCTCCTCGGCCTTGCGCGCCAGCTCGGCCAGGATGCCGTCGATCTCCACGATCCGTTCCTTGGGATGGCGCTCCTCGGGCTTCAGGTTGGCCGCCTCGATGTATTTGGCCTTGGCCTGGTCATACTCCTTCTTGCCGAAGAGGGCATCGGCCAGGGCCACCACCTCGTTGAAGCGGGCGTCCAGTTCCTTGCGCTTGCGTTCCTCCTCGGCCTTGGCGGCCAGTTCGGCGATGCGCTTGTCGATGGCCACCAGCTGGTCCTTGGGGTACTTCTCCGCCGGCTTGAGGCCCAGGGCCTCGGTGTATTTCGTCCGGGCCTCGTCGAAGCTGTCGCCCTGGAAGGCGGCGTCGGCGGCGGCGATGGCGGCCTGGTATTTCTCCTGGAGCTCGCGTTGCTTGCGCTCCTCCTCGGCCTTGGCGGCCAGCTCGGCGAGCTTCTTGTCGATGGCGGCCAGCTGGTCCTTGGGGTACTTCTCGGCCGGCTTCAGGCCCAGGGCCTCGTTGTACTTGCCCCTGGCCCCCTCGTAGTCGGCGCCCTTGAAGGATGCATCGGCCGCAGCGATGGCCGCATCGTACTTGGCCTGCAGCTCCCGGGCCAGGCGTTCCTCCTCGGCCTTCTTGGCCAGTTCGGCGAGCTTGGCCTCGATGGCGGCCAGCTGGTCCTTGGGATACTTCTCGTCGGGCTTCAGGCCCGCCGCCTCGGAGTACTTGCCCTTGGCCTGGTCGTAGTTGGCCGCCTTGAAGGCCGCGTCCGCTGCCGTGATCAGCGCGGTGTACTGCGCTTCGAGCTCCTTGCGCTTGCGCTCCTCCTCGGCCTTGGCGGCCAGTTCGGCCAGCTTGGCGTCGATGGCCGTGAGCTGGTCCTTGGGGTACTTCTCGTCGGGCTTCAGGCCCGCCGCCTCGGTGTACGGGGTCTTGGCCTCGGCGAACTTGCCGGCCTTGAAGGCCGCATCACCCGCCTTGATGGCCGCATCGTACTTGGCCTGCAGCTCCTTGGCCTTGCGCTCCTCCTCGGCCTTCTTCGCCAGCTCGGCCAGCAGGGTGTCGATCTCCTTGACCTTCTGTTTGGGGTAGGCTTCCTGTTCCTTGACGTCCAGGGCCGCGTTGTACTTCACCTTGGCGTTCTCGTAGTCCTTTTTGCCGAAGAGGGCATCGGCCTCCTTGATCAGGGCGGCGTATTGCTCGTCGCGTTTCTTCTGGCCCTCGAGCTCGTCCAGCCGCATGCGGGCGTCGCTGAGCTTGGCCGTGGCCACCGGATCGCCGGCCTTGATGCCCAGGGCGGCGGTGAAGGAATCCACGGCCTTCTTGTAGTCGGCCGCGCCCATGGCGGCCTCCCCCGCCTGCATCAACTTGGCGAACTCGGCCTCGGCCCCCGCCTCGCGGCGCTTCTTGTCCTCGTACTCCTTCATGAGCCGCGCGATCTCGCTGCGGATCTGCTCGGTGTACTGCAGGTCCCAGGTGACCTCGCTGGTGGTGGGGTCGAACTTGGCCTTGCCGATCGGCTGGTTCAGCACGGTGAAGTCGATGCCCGGCAGCTCCTGGAACAGCGTCATCTCGATGTTCATCCCGTGGCCGCCCACGCGCTCCTCCTCGGGGATGTTCCGCGTGTCGATGGTGATGTTCTTGCTGACGATGCCCGCCTTGGTATAGGTGATCTTGTAGTCCGCGCCGTAGTCCAGGTTGAACTCGTACTTGCCGCTGGCGTTGGTGATGGTCTCGGTGAGCTTGGCGCCGTTCTTGAACACGCTCACCACCACGCCGTCCATCTTCTTGGCGCTGATGTAGTCCTTCACCGTGCCGTACACGTACACGTTGTCCACCTGGGCCAGGGCCGCGCCCACGGTCAGGAGCAGGGCGGCCAGCAGGGCGGACAGCCTACCTTGCCAGCGGGTTCCGAAGGGGATGCGCATGCGTTGCCGATGACCTGAACGACCCCGCAAAGTACGACATCCGGCGCGCCGGGGTTCCCCGCCCGGCCCACCGGGCCTTCCACGATCGCCCGTGCAAAGCATTTGGGAACAACGCAGTTTCGGGCAGCCGGTTGGGCTGGCCGTGGTGGGCGCCGGCCTGGTGGGCCTGTGGTGCGCGGTGCACGCCCGGCGTCGCTGGCCCGGCAGCCGGGTGGTGGTGGTGGAGCGCGGCCCGCACCCGGCAGGCGCCAGCGTGCGCAACGCCGGCTTCGCCTGCTTCGGCAGCCCCAGCGAGCTGCTGGCCGACCTGGAGGCCGAGGGTCCCGACGCCGCCCTGGATCGCGTGGCCGAACGGTGGCAGGGGCTGCTGGAGCTGCGGAAGGAACTGGGGGACGCGGCCATCGGCTTCGAGCCCACAGGCGGCCACGAGGTGTACGCCGCGGACGATCCACTGTACACGCGGGTGGCCCAAGGGTTCGACCGGCTCAACGCACTGCTCGGTCCCATCACCGGGTCCCACACCTACCGCTGGATGCCGGACGGCGCCGACCGCTTCGGCCTGGCCCCCGGCACGCGCGTGGCCCGCACCGACCTGGAAGGGGCCGTGGACAGCGGACGGCTGGTGCAGGCCCTGCTGCGGCTGGCGAGCGACCACGGTGTGGAGTTCCGCTGGGACCTCCCTGTGGAGCGGCTGGAACCCACGGCCCACGGCGTGGACCTCGTGCCGGCCCACGGCCCCGCCCTGCGCGCCCGCCAGGTGCTGGTGGCCACCAACGGCTACGCCCGCCAGCTGTTGCCCGAGGTCGATGTGCGACCCGCGCGCGGCCAGGTGCTGCTCACCACGCCCCTCCCCGGCCTGCGCTTGCGCGGCACCTTCCACGCCCAGGAGGGCTACTACTACTTCCGCGACCTCGATGGTGCCGTGTTGCTGGGGGGAGCGCGCCACTTGGACAAGGCCGGCGAGACCACGTGGGACAACGGCACCACCGCACCCCTGCAAGCGGCGCTGGAGGACTTCCTGCACCAGCACATCCTGCCCGGCCAGCGCCCGGCCATCGCCCACCGGTGGAGCGGGGTGATGGGCTTCCGCGCGCAGGGCAAAACGCCCTTGGTGGCCCCCGTGCGACCCGGCGTGGTGGCCGCCGTGGGCCTCAGTGGCATGGGCGTGGCCATCGGCATCCGCGTGGCCCGGCGGGCGGTGGGGCTGTTGGAGGGGTAGCGGCGCGTCGGTGTGGGCGGCGGGTCGTGGGCGGTAGTGCAGCACCGGGACGGGCCGGAGGCCTTGGCAGCCCCCCACATGGCACCCACGGCCTCCCCACGGGCCGGGCCGAGCGAGCGCATCCGGAGCACGCGGGAGGAATGCAGCGTGCAGGATCGACGCATCGGGTATCGCGGCATTGTTCTCCTTGGAAAGCAGAAGGCCCCCAGCTTTCGCTGGAGGCCTTGCGCTTCCTTGGAGCCTCCTGTCAGATTTGAACTGACGACCTGCTCATTACGAATGAGCTGCTCTACCGCTGAGCTAAGGAGGCCGGTCCCGGCCGGCCGTTCCGCCGGCGGGGCTGCAAATGTAGAGGTTGGCGCTTCACCACGGGAACGGCGGCCTGGCCGGAGGTCCAAAGACGACCCACCGCGTGTGCGGGCCGGAGCGACGGACCTGTACGCGGCGGGATGTTGGGCACGGCGCGTGGTGCCGCCTATCTTGGCCGCGATGAGCGCCCCCTACGAGCTGCGCCCGCTGGACCTTTCGGATGCGGGGCTGGCGGCGGTGACGGACCTGTTGCGGCTGGTGTTCCCGGGGGCGGCGCACTTCACGCCCGCGGTGCTGCGCTGGCAGTACGTGGACAACCCGGACGGGCCGGCCGTGGGCTTCAACGCCTGGAGCGGCGGCACCTTGGCGGCGCACTATGTGACGATCCCCATGCGGGCGGTGGTGGACGGTGCCGTGGAAGCCGGGTTGCTGTCGTTGAACACGGCCACACATCCGGAGCACCAGGGCAAGGGCCTGTTCACCCGGCTGGCCGAGGCCACCTATGCCGCCGGGGCGGCGCAGGGCAAGGGCTTCGTGGTGGGCGTGGCCAACGCCAACAGCACGCCGGGGTTCACGCGCAAGCTGTCCTTTCAGCTGGTGACACCGCTGGAGGCAAGGCTTGGCCTGGGGCCACTGCCATGGCACGGCGAAGCGCCCCTCCCCCGCTTCGCACCGGTGCACGATGCGGCCAAGCTCGGCTGGCGGCTGGCGCATCCGGCTTACGGTTACAGCCGGGCGGACCAGCGCGGACACACGCTGCTGCTGAGCGCGCGCCGGATGAAGGGCTTCCGCTTCGTCCTGGGCGTGGAACCCGGCGACGCCCCGCTGGCCGCGCTGCGCCGGTCCCCGGCACCGCTGCTCAAAGCCTTCATCGGGCTGGACCCCGCGATGCGCTGGGGCGGATCCCTGTACGGGAACCTGCCCATGCGCCTGCGCCCGGCACCGCTCAACTTCATCTTCCGCGACCTGAGCGGCCGCGGCCGGACCCTCGAACCGCACCAGGTGCGGTTCCACGCCGCCGACTTCGACGTGCTGTAGGGTGGTGCCCCGGATCCGGTTCACTGAGGATCCGCCCCTATCTCGTCCTCATGCAAGGCGGAACGTGTGCAGCGTAGCAGGTGCTACGGCGAAATGTTCCAACGCGGCAGGAAGTCCCTGCTCGGTCGGTGAGTAAGAAACGGTTCCTGCACGGGCGGACCCGGGCGGCGAAGAAGTGAGGAAGTGAAGAAGTGAAAATGGTGGTGGCTCCCTCGCTTCTTCATTTCCTCACTACCGCGTGGACCAGACCGCTTCTTTGTTGCCGCCTCCGTAGGATGGTCGGGGAAGGTGAAGAATATGGAGGACAGCACACCCGGGCCTTCCCCGCTCAGAAGCGCACGTTGAAGCCCAGCTCGAACTGCACGCCGCCCGTGGTGAGCTTGGCCTCGTAGCCCCAGGCCCCGAAGTCGATGTCCTGCCCGTTGGCCTCGAAGCTGTTCAAGGGCAGCCAGTGGCGCACGTACTTCACGTCGAAGTACAGGCCGAACACCTGCTTGGCATAGAAGCCCAGGCCGGTGCCGAAGGCGAAGTGCGGTCCGCCGTACCGCGCCACGCCCACCTGCCCGAACTGGTAGCGGTCCTCGATGCGCAGCATGCTGTAGCCGCCCTGCATGAAGAGCCGGAGGTTGAAATAGTCCGTGTTCACCGGGTAGAAACGCGGCTCGATGCCGATGACCCCGGTGCGGTTGCTGCGCGTGCCGGCGGTGTCCACGTAACCGCCGAACTCGCCGTACACGCCGATGCTCAGGGGCTTCACCACGCCCACGTGCACCTTGAGCGGGAAGCCGTAGGACACCGCACCGTCGCGGTCCGTGTTGGCATAGAGCGGCGAGGTCTCCTCATACTTCGTGGCGTGCAGGCCCAGGTCGGCGCCCAGGCTGAGGTGCACGGTGCCCGGCGCGTTGCATTGCGCGGCCACGTGGCCGGTGGCGAGGGAGAATAACACGAACAGGGGGAGAAGGGCGGCGGTTCTCATGCTGCGAAGGTGCGGCACCGGGCGTTCTCCGCCACCGGGTGGCGCGTCGTTCGGCCCACAGCCTGCGGTGAAGAGCCCACTGCCGGGACCGGCCCCCGGCACGACCACGCCCGCCTGCGGGGTACGGGCCCACGAAAAAAGCACGGCCGACTTGCGCGGACGGTGGCTGTCGCACATACATTTGACCCCCTTGCCCAGCAAGGCCATCCCAGGCATGCGCCCCGAACCCAAGAACCCGCGGACCGAGGAGGAGGGCACCGAAGCGTCGGTGCCCCAGGAAGCGAAGGCAGCGGAAGCGCGCCGGTTCGACTTCTGCCCGCACAAGGACCTGAACTTGCCCACCTCGTACGAGGAAGTGTTGAAGCGTTTCCGGCGTCTTCAGGGCGACCGGGCGTGGGAGGTGATGAACTGAGGGCACACGCATCGGCATCGTCGCGCCCTGCCATCCGGCGGGGCGCATTTTTTTTCCACGGCGGTGGTGTTACCTTCCATGCGCGCTTTCGCGTCCGACCAAAACCCATTCCGCCATGACCGTCTACGATGCCAAACACATCAAGAACATCGCCCTCCTGGGCAGCCATGGAAGCGGCAAGACGACCCTTGCCGAGACCATGCTGTTCGAGGCGGGCCTGATCAAACGCCGGGGACGTGTGGAGGACCGCAACACGGTGAGCGACCACACCGACCTGGAGCACGAGCGCGGCAGCTCGGTCTTCGCCACCTGCCTGCACACCGAGTGGCGCGACTACAAGATCAACATCATCGACACGCCCGGCCTGGACGACCTGGTGGGCGAGACCATCCCCGCGCTGCGCGTGGCGGACACGTGCGTGCTGCTGCTCAACGGCCACCACGGCGTGGAGGTGGGCACCGACCTCGTATGGGAACAGATGCAGCGCTACGACCGCCCCGTGATCCTGGCGGTGAACCAGCTGGACCACCCCAACGCCGACTTCGAGGGCACGGTGGCGCAGGCGCGCGAGCACTTCGGCCCGGCGGTGACGGTGATGCAATATCCCCTGGAGCAGGGCGAGGGCTTCCACCGCATCATCGACCTGCTGAAGATGACCATGTACGTGTTCAAGGACGGGGGCGGCAAGCCCGAGAAGCAGCCCATCCCCGAAAGCGAGAAGGCCCGCGCGGAGGCGCTGCACAAGGAGCTCGTGGAGAAGGCCGCCGAGAACGACGAGACCTTGATGGAGCACTACTTCGACAAGGGGGAGCTGGACGAGGACGAGATGCGCCAGGGCCTGAAGCAGGGCATGATGAAGCGCACCTGCTACCCCGTGTTCTGCCTGAGCGCCCTGCGCAACATGGGCAGCGGGCGGCTGATGGGTTTCATCGACAACGTGGCGCCCAGCGCGGTGGAAATGCCACCGGCCCCGTTGGAGGGCGAGGGCGGCCTGCCCTGCCGTGCCGATGGGCCGCCGGTGCTCTTCACCTTCAAGAGCGTGCTGGAGCCGCGCACGGGCTGGATCACCTTCTTCAAGGTGATGAGCGGCGAGGTGAAGGCCGGCACCGAGCTGGTGAACGACAACACCGGGGCCAGTGAGCGCATCGGCCAGCTGTTCATCGTGGACGGCCGGGAGCGCAAACCGGTGGACGGGCTGGCGGCCGGCGACATCGGGGCCACCTTGAAGCTCAAGGACACCGGCACGGCGCACACGCTGCACGCCCCGGGGCAGACCGTGAAGCTGGCACCCATCGCCTTCCCCGGCCCGCGCCTGCGGGTGACGGTGAAGGCCCGCGACGCCAAGCAGGAGGAGAAGCTGCACGCGGCCCTGCTGGAGATCCAGCGCGAGGACCCCACCGTGGAGCTGGCCTATCTGCGCGAGAGCGCCCAACAGGTGCTGGGCGTGCAGGGCGAGCTGCACCTCAACCTGGTGAAATGGAAGCTGGAGCACAACTACAAGGTGGAGCCCGAGTTCGGCTCGCCCAAGGTGCCCTACCGCGAGACCATCCGGCGGCCGGCCGAGGCCATGTACCGGCACAAGAAACAGACCGGCGGCGCCGGCCAGTTCGCCGAGGTGCACCTGCGCATCGAGCCCTGGCAGGAGGGCATGGCCGAACCCACCGGCGTGAGCGTGCGCCACAAGGAGGTGCATCCCCTGCCCACCGGCGGCAGCCTGGTGTTCTACAACTGCATCGTGGGCGGGGTCATCGACACCAAGTTCATGCCCAGCATCCTCAAGGGGGTGATGGAGAAGATGGAGAAGGGCCCGTTGACCGGCAGTCCGGCGCGGGATGTGCGCGTGCTGGTGACCGACGGCAAGATGCACGCGGTGGACAGCAACGACATCAGCTTCAAGATCGCCGGGCTGCAGGCCTTCCGGGAGGCGTTCACCAAGGCCGACCCCCAGCTGATGGAGCCGGTGCATGAGGTGGAGGTGCGCATGCCCGAGGACCTGATGGGCGATGTGATGACCGACCTGCAGGGACGGCGCTCGGTGATCATGGGCGTGGAGGGGCAGGGCCGTTTCCAGGTGGTGCGGGCCCTGGTGCCGCTGGCCGAACTGGACCGGTACAGCACCACGTTGCGCAGCCTCACACAGGGGCGCGGCACGCACACCGAGCGCTTCCACGCCTACCAGCCGGTGCCGCACGAACTGCAGGCCCGGCTCGTGGGAGCGCACCGCGACGAGGCCGTGGAGGCCTGAGCGGCGCAGGGACGCACGGACGCGGCGCCCGGGCACGGTGCCCGGGCGCCGCGCATGTCCGGGGTCAGCGCGGGTGCGGACGGTGCTGCGTACCATTGCGGCCATGGAGAACGTGGATGTGATCGTGATCGGCGCCGGCCCGAGCGGTTGCGTGGCCGCCGCCCACCTCGCCCGGCAGGGCCGGCGGGTGCTGGTGCTGGAGAAACAGGTGTTCCCGCGTTTCGTGATCGGCGAGAGCCTGCTGCCGCGCAGCATGGAGCACTGGGAGGAGACCGGCCTGCTGCCCGCGCTGATGGCCCAGGACTATGCGCCCAAGCTCGGCGCCCGCTTCGTCCGCGGCACCGACGAACTGATCGACCTGCAGTTCGACGACAACTACACCACGGGCTGGACGCGCACCTGGCAGGCCCCGCGCGCGCACTTCGACAAGACCGCCGCCGACGCCACCGCCGCGCAGGGCGTGGACATCCGCTACGGCATCGCCGTGGAACAAGTGGACCTCTCGGCCGCCGACCGCGTGCGCGTGACGGCCCGGCACCAGGACGGCACCCTGGAGGCCGAAGGCCGGTTCCTGATCGACAGCAGCGGCTACGGCGGCACGCTGGTGAAGCTGTTGAACCTGCCCGACGAACGCAGCCCGGTGCCGCGCCGCGCGGTGTTCACCCACGTGCGCGAGCGCGACCGCGACGCCTGGCCCGAGCCCATGCAGATCACTTTCGAGGTGATGGCCGTGGACCTGTGGTTCTGGGTGATCCCCTTCAGCGACGGCACCACCTCCCTGGGCTTCGTGGGCCATCCGCGCCACTTCGACCCCTTCGATGCGGGTAGGCCGTTGAAGGAGGCCTGGCGGATCATGGTGGAGCGTTCGGCCCGGTTCAGCGACCGCTTCGCCGACCAGGAGCCGCTCTGGGAGCCGCACGTGCTGAATGACTACACCCACCGCGCCGGGCAGCTGTACGGCCGCAACCACGTGCTCACGGGCAACTGCACCGGCTTCCTCGACCCCGTGTTCAGCAGCGGGGTGATGCTGGCCACCGAGAGCGGGCTGCTGGCCGCCAAGCTCACCGACCGCGTGCTCCGCGGCGAGGCCGTGGACTGGGAGCGCAGTTACAGCGACCACATCCGCTGGGGCGCCTCGGTCTTCCGCAGCTACATCGATGCCTGGTACAACGGCGACCTGCAGACCATCTTCTTCAACCCCGTGGTGGAGCCGGGCATCCGCAAGCAGATCATCTCCGTGCTGGCCGGCTACGTCTGGGACCGGAAGAACCCGTTCGTGGCGCGGCACGACCGGATCCTGGGGCAGCTTGCCGGCATGTTGCGGGCACAGCGCACCGGCGGCACCGTGACCGAGAACGAGCTGCTGGCGCGCGGGTGACCGACCCTCAGCGTTGGCGCTTCCGCTTTCCTTCCTCCGGCGGCACCGGCGGTGGCGCCCAGCCATCGTTGGTGGCGTCCATGTCGGCCATGCGCCCGGCGGTGAGCAGTTGTACGCCCGCCAACCGGTCGAAGGGCACGGCCACCGGAACGCGGAACACCTGCTCGGGCCACGGCCAGGGCTCGGCCACGGTGAAGGGATAAGCCTCCGACCCGGCGGGCTTGGCGCCGCGCATCAGGCTGAGCGGCACGTGCACATGGGTCGCCCGCCCGTCGCGGTCCGTCACGCGCAGGTCCACGGGAGAGAGCATCTCCCCCACCCGCCGCAGGACCACCACGGTGTGGTCGCCCTCGGGCGCCACGCTGTCCACGGCCAGGTCGAGCTCCCGCGTGGTGTTCAGCCACTGGTCGAAGTACCAGTCCAGTTCCACCCCGCTCACCTGCTCCATGCTGCGCTCCACATCCACCGGGCGCGGATGGCGGAAGCGGCAGCGGTCGTAGAGCCGGCGGAGCCCCTGGTCCACGGTGCGTTCCCCGATCACCGACCCCAGTTGGTGCAGCACCATCTCACCCTTGCTGTAGGCGGTGATGCCGTAGGCCCGGTTGGTGCGGAAGTGGTCGGCATGCACGGTCATGGGCTCGTTCTCCGGCAGCTGTTGCAGCATGCGGTAGGCTTCGTAGGCCCCGGCGTGCGGGTCCTTGTCGCCGCCGAACAGGTGCTGCATCACCTTGGAGCCCGCATACTCGGTGAAGCCCTCGTCCATCCAAGGGTGGTGACCCTCGTCGCTGGCGAGTACGCCGTAGTACCAGCTGTGCACGCTCTCGTGCACACTGACGCCCACCAGGCTGCCCAGGGACCGTTTGCCGGTGATGAGCGTGAGCATGGGGTACTCCATGCCGCCATCGCCGCCCTGCACGAAGCTGTACACGGGCCAGGGGTAGGGTCCGTACCGTTCGCTCATGAACTGGAAGCTGCGCACCATGTAGGCCGGCAACTGTTCCCACACGGGGCGCAGGGCCGGATCGTCCTGGAAGAAGCAGCGCAGCAGGGGGCCGCCGGGCACCTGGGCGGTGCGCTGCACGTAGTCGGGGTCGGCGGCCCAGGCCACGTCGTGCACGCTGTCGGCGCGGAACACCCAGGTATTGCGGGCGCTGCGCCCGGCGCGCAGGGGGTCCGGTGCGGCATAGCCGTGGCCGATGGCCTCCGGGTCCTGCAGCACGCCGGTGGC